>VMHT01054456.1_pt1 | contig 20184 bp, 43 predicted proteins | sample 4693611 | NCBI WGS metagenome assembly VMHT01 (sample SAMN12280063, study PRJNA550983) | marine metagenome | isolation source: seawater sampled from same location over 5 years 0.02-0.2 micron viral filtrate | place: USA: collected off the coast of southern California halfway between the port... ...
GTACATATGAGGGGGGGAACAAATCACGCCCACACATAACCCCACAAGAGAACCATAACCCCGCGCCCCACCATTGGAGGCACACTAACCACCCCAAGAGAACGCCTAACGAATCCATTACCGCCAATAATACCAACACACCACCCAAGAGGAGAAAACCCCTTAGAACGCCTTAAAATAGCCTCGCGTATATGTGTAACGCATCCGCCCATATATGTGCACGCTCGCGCAGGTCTACACGCCAGTATACACGCACGCGCGCCTGGATTTGATCCCGCGCACACATACGCACCTGGACGCGCATAATGCCCCCGCGCAACGGTTGTATTTCGATTTGGGGCAAAAAAAAACCCCGCTCAATGGCGGGGCTTCGTGTGTGTACTCGTGTGAGGTTGTCATTGTATATCCAACACGTAAAACTCATTGTTGGTAATGGGGTTAATGAAGGCGATATCTTTTTTGTACTCTAATTTTTCCTCAATGTAATCTATCACCAATTCACTCAAAACCTCGTGTATTTCATTCACGTCATATGCGTTCTCGCTGTATGAGTACACCTTGCTTGCAAGGCATAGGTGAACGTGTGTTTCCGAGCATACATCACGCACTATGTCCGCATCACTAGCCATACCTCGTACGATGGTTTCGATACCTTTAATTGGGGGGTAATTGGCGGGAAATTCAGTGCGACCTTGTAACACCGCCTTGTACATATCCTCGCAGTACGCTTGCACTTGCTTGTCTGCATTACGTACGCAGTTACGCATCAAGCGGATGGTTGCTTCGTTGTACTCGTTCGATTGGTTTACTTCTTTCGCTAAACTCATAAGGCAAATAATTTTGTTGGTTACACTGCAAACATAGGGGGCAATTTCTCTGTAAAGTGTTAACGCCTTGTTAAAGTGTGTTCCTATCTCACGTGTGCATTATACGCCCGCCAGATCCTGTATGCGCTCACGTATACATGCGCTCACATGCGCTCGGTAAGGGGGTTGATATATAAAAGGGTGGGAAGAATCAACCCATGCACGCGCGCACACATACGCACACACACGCGCACCTGTACATACATACACACACGCGCCCGCTCGCGCTCGCGCCTGCACGCCTGCGCTCGGGCACGCCTGCGCCCCTGCCTGCGCACACATACGCCTACACACATGAATACAAAAATTTTCTGTTAAAGCCTTGTTAAAACGTCCTGTTAAAGTTTTGTTAAAGCGTGTTTTTTCATTTGGATTTGTCAATTATTTTCTATAGATATACCCCCTACTACGTAGTGGTAGGGGGATATCTCTATACTATCTCGGCTTCCCCCTACCTCCCATACCTTGAGACCGATTTGGTGAGCACCACACCCCCTTAGAATGCGAAATCTCAAATGTGAACCATCCCTTCATGCTATGCGCACGAGTGACGCGCGTACACATACACACATACGCCTTCGCAAGTCATGGACTTGCTCATTACACGATGGACTGACTGGCTGACTCCTCCCTTACGCGTGAAGCAGCATCGCGCGACCCCTGATCCTGTATGTACGCAGGAAAATTGGTGGGCATAATGCGCAGGGATTTTAACATTTTGTTGTGATAGTATTAAAAAATCTTGTTGGTTGTTTGTGGTGTTCGAAACGATAACCGAAACTAAAAACATTGCCTTATGAGTACAAACGTAAACACAACCACACAACTGCAAGCCCTTGAGAGTACAATGGGGCGTGACTTCATCGAAAACATGTTCGAGGATTTTATCAACACCGAAGCCTTCGCATCATTCGGCTTCTTCACAGACATGGTGAGTGGTGCATATGCAAGTGTTCGTGACCCACAATTCCGCTTACTTGTGCAAGGGAACTTTGAGATGTTCGTTAACCCACAAAACCCTAATGCGTAATGGGGAATTTCGCAACACACCGCAACCACAAGGGCTATGAGTACGTAGTCCGAGTGGTGAGCGCACCGACTCTAGGCGGCAAGACTGCAAGTGCAAGTAAGCGCAAGGTTAGAGGTAAGATGAAAGCCGATGCACTAGAGAACATGTATGCTGACCGGATTGACCGCAAGGTATACAGGGCACAAGCCCAGCGTGAAACCCGTAGGGCAAAGCGTAAATAGTACTGTACTTTTTGGATGGTGGAGACCACACCTACAACGGACTACCTGCAAAGGGGATACCTATGCCCCTGTTGCACTGAGTGTTCGTGACACTCGTAGTCCCCTAAACAAATGTGAATGAGTATGAAAAACTATGATGGAATTGAAGTGAAGTTAGTGCGTATAGACACTGGTGTAGAGGTGAACATAGGCGATCCTGTGGTCACGTCTCGTGGTGTCAATGACACTGTGCGTGGGATATACCCACCACACAAGCCAAGTTCGAGTGGTAAGGTGAACATGTATTACCCCTCTGTTTATGGACTGCAATTCGTTGAGGTATGAATGAACTGCAAAGATTGAGTAGGGCTGTAGCCATACACACCGGTAGAAGGAGAGCATCCGAGAAGGAGATGCGCGAGGCTTGGGCGTACCTGTGTAAGGTACATGACAAGTATGGTACGGTTGACGTGAGCATTATACGTTCACTCTTGCGTTGAACCGAAGGTTAGGAATGAGTTTTAACAATCCTTTAACACTGATTGTCAGATAGTTACCCTATGTTTGTGGGGATGATTTGGTAGTGGAGACCACACTATAAACGGACTGCTACACAAGCACCAATTCTTTTGGTTTTGGTTTATAACGTGGTGTTTGGGTGTACTATGGGTTCGAGTCCCATGCAGTCCCCTAAGCCTAAATGTGCAGGGCTAATGATGCACATAAATCTATGCCTATGGATGAATTGAAGGATGGACAAGTATTGGATTACTTGGGAGATGTACGTAGTGAGGATGAAGTAGTTCAACTCACGATGCCTAGCGAGTACGCCGGGATGTTTTGTTTGGATGACGCTGTGCGAACACCTATGTTGCACCACGATGGTGGGTTCACTCGTGTAGCCATTCTACGTGGTGAGTACACTGATTACGTGACTGAACTTGTATGTGGTGACAAGATATGGATGCCCGACTACGAAGATGGGTGTACAATATGTCACATCGGTGGTACGTACAGTATGCACAGTGGTGAGTGGTGCTGGGTAGATGACGCGTTGTACTGCGAGGAAGATGGGGATTACTACCATCTTGATGATGAGGGTGAGAACATCTTTTGGAGTGAGCGCAATGAGGAGTACCGCCTTGAGGAGGATAGAAATACCCAGCGACTGCACGAGTACCATAGTGGGTTCCGCAGGGACTTCACCTCACGTGACACTACATATACGATCGGCTTCGAGGTCGAGAAGGAAGATGATGACCCGTTGGATACGTGGGACTTGGAGGCTGTGGATGAGACAGGATGGTGCCGCGAGTCGGATGGTAGCCTATCGGATTACAATGGATTCGAATTGGTCAGCCCAATCTATGACTTGAATGACCCGATGTTAGACAGTGCTTTGGAGGGGCGTATACTTCGTGACCACATCAACGCCGACTGGGGTGCAAATTGTGGTGGACACATCAATGTAGGTAAGCGTGGTGTATCGGGCGATGACTTTTTCGATTCGATTCAAGCATTCGTGCCGTTGTTTCTAACTATATGGAGACACCGGATTACTAACCACTACTCGCAAATACAACGTAAGCCCGGTGATTACAAACGTGCCGGCAAGTATTCAGCAGTCAACATTCAGAGTAGGTACATTGAGTTTCGCTTACCACCTGCATTCAAGAACGTGACCAACCTGCTATGGCGTAGGGATCTGATGCGTATCATGTGTGCTAACGAGAATATCAAGCCGTTGCAATTGATTACGATGATGCTCAACCCTAAGAGTGCATTGGGTATTCACTTGCGTAAGGTTTACTCGAATGACCAAGTGCTTAAGGTAGTGAGCATGTACGCTCAGTTTGCCGATGACTTATACGGTTCATTCAACTTCAGTGCCGATGGTGTGGGTGTATTCCACAAGAGTGCTGTGCGTAGACTCAAGAACCGCAAGGTAGACCCACGTACAATCGTGTCCTACTCAAGTGAGGCAGTGGATAGACTGCGAGACAAGTTCGGTACGAACTACGTGACTGATGCGCAACCTACTTTGGAGGCGATGGACAAACTTCTTGAAGAACAAAAATAATTATATAACCGAAACCGAAGAGTGCGATGGGATATAACCGCACAACGATGCTTATGTGTATTGCAATTATGAATGATGGTAAGATGTTACCTAAGAAAAAACTAAAGAACTGTTGGAACAACAACGATGATGGAGCCGGTATGCTCTACATTATTGATGGCTTACTATGCCTTGAGAAATTTCCTAACAAGGGTGGTGACTCATTCGACAAGTTCCTTGAGCGTTACCGCGAACTAAAAACTTCCGCTGTAGGTGACAAGCCTATGCTCTTGCACTTCCGTATCGCGACTCATGGTATGAGCGATGAGTATCTACACCCATTCTCAGTGACACCTACACTTGGACTCATACACAACGGTGTTATATCGGGGTTCGGTACCAAAGACAAGAGTGATACTGCCGAGTTCGCAGAACTTGTGGGCACCATACCCAACGTAGATATTGAGATGCTCGACAATCCTTTTGTTGAGGATGCAATCTTTACATACTTGGGTGGCTCAAGCAAGGTGGTGTTCATGGACAACGAGGGTGTGTACCGCATATTCAATGAGGGTGCCGGCTCATGGATTGGTGACAATTGGTTCAGTAACGACAGCCATTCACGTGCCGTACGATACTACGGAAGCACAGCCGTCACAGGATCGAGCAAGTACACATACGATTGGGATACTCAAGAGGATGTGGATTCTTGGAACGCATCCTTTGGTGTAACTACTACCGATGAGTTGGATGAGATAGCATACGACACTGAGGCACCACTACAAGGAACGTACGATTGTCAAGGATGTGGTACAAAAAACACTAAGATAAACTTCAACGCTGAGTGTATGCAGTGTAGTGCATATCAATTGGATGCAGTCGATGAGGTTATGGAGTTGTGGACAAGCCTTGATTGTGGCTACGAGGGAGATGAACTTAAAGATGTATCGTAATGGATTGGCTAAAATGGTTTGACAACAACAAGGAAACGTATTCAAGAACACACTACAAGCGTGGCTATGATACACTTACACACTTCCAGATCCAGGCGTTGCAGGATTTGATGGCGGGAGTATGGCTAAAGAATTGGTTTGCAAATAATAAATAGATATGGAGTTTGAATTAGAATACAAAGACAACACACTGAACGTGGTGGCTGAGGTCGCAGTGTACCGGGACGAGGGTACGTACGACACACCACCTTACACCGAACATGAGGTGCTTAATCTGGAGGTGAGCATGTATGACCACGAGGGTAGCCTTGTGTACTTGCCTACTGAACTGCTCGCTAAGGAGTTACGAGATAAGATTGATAACGCTATAAACGATAGAGTGGAATGAACAAATATTATCAATACAGCGACAAGTATAGGTCTCTACACAACATCTTCTACAATGGTGAATACTACACTATTTGCGAGATAGTAGAGGACGAAGCATTAACGGACGAGTTAAAAATAAGTTTAATCAAAGATTGTTTGGAATGAAAAAGAATAACTTAATAGTAACCTCAGTACGTTACTTTGAAACACGTAGAGGACTTGGGTATGAAGCCAAGACAAGTGTGCCTGGAGTCAGCATATGGAATGATGGAATGGGTGGAGGCACCTACGTGTCATCCACACTGGCTTACTTTAATCACGGAGATTTTCACAAGACTTTCTTTCCCGATATAACCTACGGTTCTATTGACTATGAGAATGCACTTGAGGAAGTGATAAGTATTCACGAAGGCGTTTAGTCTTAAGTATTAACTCTCAATTTGTGAGAGACATTTGGAATTGATTAACGGATTAGTAACCTTATACACATGAGATATGGATAAGAAACATATAAAAAAATTCGGCGCAATGCTGGAGAACAAGACCGTAAAAGCGGTGAGAAGATTGGAAGATTCAGAGATGAACGATTTAATGTGGTACAAGAACCCACTCGTATTGATATTCCAAGACGACACGCAATTGATATTGCAATGCGATGATGAAGGGAATGATGGAGGTGCCGCCATGTTTTATGACTACAAGACAGGCGTAACGGAAACAATTTACACTGTATAAAATGGATGACAAGATGATAGATAACTTTATTACATACTGCAAGGACATCGTGGCCAAGCACCCAGATCTTACGGATGAGGTGCATGACTTCTTTGACCTATGTATGATGGAGATAGAAGATGGTGGGTCACAAGACCATGAAATCGAATTAGCGATGAGTGACATAGATGATTTAGTAATAACCAAACTCAAGAGTGCAAGAGGATAACACCGCACAACTATGCTTATGAAAGTATTTGCAGTAACCGTACCCAATCCCTACTTGGGTGAAGGCAGTAAAAGTATTGACCGAGTAGCACCTCCGGGTGAGACAAGGCTCTCTTACTTCACAGTCTTTGCAAGAGGATACGAGGATGCGCGTTTAGCATTCGTAGAATTTTGTGGTAGAGGTAGGAACTTACCTACCCTTACATCTATTACACCTATCGGAGAGGACTCACGAGTACTCAAGCGAGCGGTGGTACCCAATACCCCTACGATCCTGGAAAACGTGGAGGTTGAATCACTTGATGCGAATCAAGCGAAGGCATTACTACGTGAGTTCATATCCAATGACAGCACCGACCCGCTGTTGGCTATGGCTATTCGTAAGGTGACTGAACTCGATGAGTTCGTTGCATTCAAGGGCCTTAAGTCTACTCTACAATCCGATGTTGAGGTAGAGGAGGTACCACTAAGTGAACTGCAAGCGTTGGCTGATGAAACATCCGCTGAGGTCAATCAAAAACTCGAAGAGTTTTACAGGGATGAGCGCACTGTTCTCACTGACTTGAAGAACACCGGGCTTAGTAAAGAGAAACTTAGTTTCATTGAGCGTTTAACTTCTAAACGTGGTGGATAATGAATGAGTTCCGCAAAGCGGTACGTATTGTGGAAGAGGCGCGGGATACTGCCGCGCTTCTACACAGTACCTACATACGTATACAATTAGAGCAGGCACTTGAGGTGCTTGCCAAAGCAGAAGTAGAATTTAATAAACAAGAGTATGACTTATAGACAATTGGTGGACTACCCACCTACACTAAGAGTACCGGATTCGATACGTCAAATCAAGATTGACTTGGTGTCCGTGATGTGCGACAACAAGTACAGATGGATAGCGAGTAAGAACGATGATGGAGATTTTCATATCAACACCCGTCAATTTGCGTACAGCAACTTTGGAATACCACACCACAAGGATGACCTTGAGTGGGCAATGGATGCTAACGATTGGGATAACGTGTTCGACATGATTAACGAAGGCACCGTGAAGGTGTGGAAGATAGAGTACAGATAACTAAATACAACTTGCCTTATGAAAGTATTAGAATTATTTGCAGGCTCACGTTCGGTGGGCAAAGCAGGAGAAGAACTTGGGATGAATGTATTCTCAAGTGACATCACCCAGTTCGGTGGTATTGATTACGTCGTGGACATCTTAGACTTTGATGTAGCAGAGGTGCATGGATTCGGTAAGAATCTATGGGTACCCGACGTGATCTGGGCGTCACCCCCATGTACATCATACAGCATTGCAGGTGTGAGACACCACCGCAATGGACAAGAACCTACATCAGAGTTCGCTGTAAAGAGTGATAAGATTATGGATAAAGTACATGAGTTGATACACTACTTTACACTGTTGAACCCCAACCTTGTGTACTACATCGAGAACCCTCGAGGTATGCTACGCAAGATGGACTTCATGGAGCGTCACCCGATACGACACACTGTTACGTATTGTCAGTATGGAGACACACGTATGAAGCCAACAGACATATGGACTAACGACTCACGTTGGAGCCCACGTCCTATGTGTAAGAATGGTGACCCCTGTCATGAGTCTGCACCACGAGGTTCGCAGACCGGTACTCAAGGGAGAGCCAACAACCATGAGCGGAGTAAGATACCGCACGAATTATGTTTAGAAATATTAAAATTAAATGACTTGACTTATGCCTAAGACACCTAAAGAATTTCAACCAAGACGCAAGCCTTCATTGCTGATGGAGATACTTGCCTATGTATTTATTTACGGCCCTATATTCACGTTCTTTTACGTGATAATACAAGGCCTTAACTCACTAATGGGATATTGATATGGGACTAGATATGTATTTACATCGCAAGCCTCGTCACGATGAGGATGTAGATGAAGTAGACTTAGGGTATTGGCGCAAGGCTAATGCCATACACCAATACTTTACGCGCAAACTATCGCCGGATGAAGAAGACAACTGTACTAGGATTCGTGTGACAAAGAGAGACTTGTTAGACCTAAAGCGTAGGTGTCAAAAAATAAATAGAGGCGGTGCCGAAGTTGCTGAAGAACTACTGCCCACAACAAGCGGGTTCTTCTTTGGGGGTACGTCGTATGATGAGTGGTACATGAAAGACATAGCCAAGACCCTCAGTATAGTGGAAGAAACACTTGACGATTGGCAACCTAATGACTATGTGTTTTACTACGCATGGTACTAAACTTACCTATTATGTTACGCAAACGCAAACACATAAAGAGAACCGAGGCATACCTACGTATGCTTGAGTTGGATCAGATCAACCTTACCCTACACGCAAGTAGGTTTGGTTGGTCACCACAGATTCAACATCAACTAACGAACTCAGCGATGTTGATACGCAAGTACCAACGTAGACTGAGGTTAATACGAATGTGATATGAAAGAAATAATAACAGAACTATTCATGAAGTGCGTGTATGTACTTCAAGTAATAGGAGGCACACCAGGAGAGTATGGATTTGGATACTACTTAGCGAACATATTAATTTTTGTGGTCATTGAACCGCTGTTGATATGTACGTTCTTAGTTTTGTGGCTACGAACATTAAAGAAACTTAACGCCAAAGAGATATGAGAACACTAATAGTAATTACTTTACTTCTTAGCGTATTGTTTATGTATCTAACTAACACCAAAGAGAAATGAAAAGAATGAGCCAATTAAGTAAGATAAACGGCTCAAATCTTCCCAATAATAAGCCTTAAATGTTCACAAAGTAAGGGTGAATCCTTAAAATTATAGGCGCAGACATAAAAAAATGGGCGCAAACCTTTAACACTAAAGAGAAATGAAAAGAATGGAACAATTCCTACGCATAGCAAATGCGAGGTTAAGAAAGGTGTATCCTAATAAGATGCAGAGAAAGGCTTGGGCTGCTAACATGTGGCGCAGGTATGTTGAGAGACAGAACATAGAAAGAGACTTATAGATGGCAGGAAAGAAAGAGTTCAAACTCTACAAAAAAATAGCGGGGTTGAAATACCCACAGGAAGACCTCAACATTGAGCGACACTGGAGGGTAATGGTAACCTACGCATTACGTAAGCATCAAAATGTTAAGAGAGCGTCCCAAGATCTGGGCGTTACACAACGTACTGTCTTCCGACTAATCAAACGATGGGATATTGATTGGAAACTACCGATGCTTGAGCCTTCAAAAAAATATCTACCATAGCATTTGTTAATTAAATGTGGATATCGTAAATTCGAATCAATTAAATTATATACTATGTCTAACACTTATCAGTTCAAAACAACGAACATCAAGGGAAAGCAGTACGTTGAGGTTAATCAACGTGTCATTGCATTCCGTACTCTATCAGAGTACAAAGACTTCTCATTGGAAACGCAGGTGCTACACCTGGATCCAGAGTCATGTGTCATACAAGCAACCATATCGAATGCCGAGGGCAACGTAATGGCTCAAGGTATGGCGCAAGAGGACAAGAGTTCCTCTCGAATCAATCAAACCTCATACGTAGAGAATTGTGAAACGTCCGCTGTAGGTAGAGCCCTTGGGTTCTTAGGTATAGGGATAGAGACATCAATCGCTACGGCTGATGAGGTAGGGATGGCTATTGAAAAGCAGAACACCTCAGCACCCGCTACAAAAGAAAGTCTCAACGAGATATTCAAGAAGTCAGTGGAGTACATCAAGGCAGGTGCGAACAAGCCAGATCGTAACACACGCTTCACTGCGATACAAGACAAATACAAAGGCACCATGACTGCTTCTCAGATTTCTAAGTTAGAGAAGTTAGTATGACTCATGGATGGTTTGAATCTTTAGTCAAGAGAACGGGGAAAAAATACCTATCGTACTCTTCAATCAAGTATGCACTGCAAGACATTGCACTGTTTGAATTATATATGCAAGGCAAGTTGCGTAAGGAATCGGAGGCACTCACATTTGGGAGTGCTTACGATTGCCTTTTGTTTGAGCCTCACAAGTTTGACAATCAGTTTCACGTCATGGATGACACTGAGATTATCAAAGAAGTCGGAGGCAAGAACCCTCGTGTCACGAAAGTGTACAAGGAATGGAAGGCTGAAGAAAAAACAAAAGCAAAAGACAAGACTGTTGTAACCATAGAGGACTACCAACAATGCATCGACATGATAACAAGGCTCGATGAATCGAAGGTACTGAACATATACCTAGATGGGGACTATCAAGTAGAGTTCTTACAAGAACTTGAAATTGGCGAAGAGGTAGTACCCTTCCGTGGTTTCCTTGACTGCCTCGGCAAAGGATTCATAGCAGACAGTAAGTCTTCTCGTAGCGTGAAGGGATTCCCTAGAGATGTACGTGTATTCGGATACGACATACAGGCATTCCTATACACACACGCATTCGGGGTAAAAGATTTCTATTGGGTAGTGCAGGAGAAAGCATACCCGTATTTACCAGCAGTATATAAAGCATCAGAGGAAACCCTTGACTCTGGTAGACGTAAAGTGGCTCGTGCCTTGAGTATAATCAAGGAACATTATGAGAATGACAAGCCATCTACTACGTTCTTTTTACAAGGGGAAATTTAATCAATCAATTGCTATGTCACAACAACAAAGCAAGGGAGTCTACATGGGATATGTAGGCGAACGCAAAGAGTTTGATAGTGGTGTTGTCAAGTACAACATCTCTTTCAAGGAAGATCAGTTAGATGAGATGAAGAAGTATCTAACGGGCGCAGGTAATGTGAACGTGGACTTCATCATTAAGTCTGACGGAACTGCATTCACGAGTGTGTTTAACCCACGTGCAAACGGGGGACAGAACACTCAAAGCCAAGCCGCTAAAGCAGTGGCTCAAGGCAACGACGGATTGCCGTTCTAAATTACTAATGTAAGGGAGGGGTTTTTATTATGTTAAGCGAAACTCTCAGATATGGGGCTCCTCCCTGCATTAATACTTCTTATTATGAATGGAAACTTTGGAGAAAAAAGAAAGACCGCGAATGACACGCCGAGTGTACGTGCTTACAGTATTAAATATAATAGACGAAAAAAAAGATGGCAACTAAACAAAGGAATCAAGACAATCTTCAGCGCGAAGCAGAAGGAGGACGTAGAATGGTGGTACAAGGAAGTGATAGCGAAGAACTGCGTGATATTTTAATCGCTGTATACGGTACACTCAAGCGTGGCTTTGGTAACAACATACTACTGAGCAATGCAGTATTCGTTTCGAATGCAAAGACAGAGAGACAATACCCTATGGTAGTACATGGATCAGGACTACCCTTTCTTGTAGAGAAACCTGGTGTGGGATTCAATGTAGATGTAGAACTATACTTGGTATCGGAGGATGAACTGAAGCAGTTAGACATGTTAGAGGGACACCCGGATTGGTACCAAAGAAAGAAGCGAGGCGCAGTAACACCCGAAGGCGAGACACTCATGCCTTACATATACTTTGCACCCGATGAATACTATCACAAATCAGAGACACTTCATGAGTGCTACTAAATACTTTATAGAGATAGGTAGTTGTGACTTCGATACACTCAACGACTTGGCTGACCAGGGTTGGAAGGGTGCTATCGTTGACCCAATTGCAGAGTACCTCAACGCTTTGCCGAGAAAGAAGAACGTGACATACATTAACTCCGCTGTTGATGCTAAACGAGGCAGAAGAACAATGAATGTTTACAACTCTGATGTTGTTAAAAAAGACCATGACTTTGCAGGTATGAGTTCGTTTGAAGAGTACACAAACGAAGCAAACAAAAGCAAAGTAACATCAAGAGAAGTGTCTACTATTACTTACGAGGACGTGTGTATGATGGCCAACGTACCGCGCATAGACCTTCTCAAGATTGACACCGAGGGACATGACTTAATCATACTCAAGAGTATAGATTACACAGGAACATTTCGTCCCGGTCTTATTAAAGTCGAGCACAAGCATCAGCGCAATCCATTTGAAATGGAATCCTTTCTAAGAGAGAGGGGATACAAGACATGGGTAGAACTCGATGACATTTACGCAATAGATAGCAATACATAATTATGGATAAGATTTGTAAGGAGATTTCCAGATCCGCCATGTGCCCTCTTGTACGCGCGCACGTGGACAAGCAATTAGAATCACTGGCTAAACTGCATACGTCTTTTGGCACGCAGGGTAAGGGTGATATGAAAACAAAGAAAGGATTAAGGGATGCTGAGAATGAATATTATAGAGAGATAAAAAGAGTAGCGCCCCAGTATTATAAACGAATTATAATTGACAAGTAATGAAGAAGTCTCAACTAAGAGAGATGAACAATACCTCTCTCAATAATAATACGATACCAAGAAAGAAGCCTCAGCCATTCAGAAGAAGTGATGGGCGTATGTTAGTGGGTCGATACAAAGGTCAAGCGCTAAAAGATTTGCCCAAGTCATATATTAATTGGATGACTAACAACATTGAATTAGACTCATCATCTCTGAGTTACTTGAAAAACGAGGAACTAATATGACTGAGTATCAAATAGAACGTAGCGTAGAACGCAACATGATACGCGAAGCCATTAGTGTATTCGCTAAAATCAACAGGGCCCACGAGAGTTCCTTGTATTTAGGACGAAGAGACAGGGAGTTAGTTGAAACAAGAGGTATGGTATGGGCCTACCTTAAGGAGAATACGAAACTCACTATGTCTTATATGGGAAATATATTTAATCGTCATCACAGCACGGTCATATGCGGCATCAGAGTACACAAAAAGAACATGGGTACATTTTCAAATGGCAAGTCGATTAGTCCGCTGTATGTAGATAAGTACGAGGAAGGCTCAAAGATACTGGATCAGATGATGGCACACACACGAGAGTTAAATGAAGGCCTCATATACCGAGTGGTACTATACACTGACGACCCCGTAACCTTAAATAAATTCGAGGTAGTTAACTATAGTCGAGTATGACCCGGGACTTAAGTGAAAGACAGGAGATATATTGGTACGATGTAGACATCATATGGCAGACTAAGCGTGGTAAAAAAATGTTTACCAATAAATGGAGAGGCATGGAGTGTGTAAGTAGAGCCAAAGATTTACGAGCCTTGAACAAGGATAAGAAAGCCATAGAGTTCCTTGAGAAGCAGACCAAACTATCCGCAAAGAAATATAACCTTAGAGTATTTAAAATCAACACTCAACAAGTGGTTGGATACTCGGAGGTACACCTACAAAAAGACTACGACAATGAGTTCAAGTGATAAAATCACAATGTTCCCTTCGGTTACTGACATAGATAACCCGCACTACACAACGCTAGATGAGGCGTTGACACGTATACGAGTAGGGAAGAGCAAGGATAAGGTTGATGAAGTTAGAGCCGGCAACAAGGACGTAAAGAAAACCTTACCTATCGCATTATTCTCTGGTGTGTTTGAAGGCAGGAGAGATAGCCAGATCCTGGGGCATAGCGGTATAATTGTATTAGACTTTGACCACATTGATGTAGAGGACTACAAGTCTCTGCTTGGAACTGATGATTACATTAGAGCATGTTGGACATCACCGAGTGGCGATGGACTCAAGGCACTTGTAAAAGTTACCAATCCCGAAAGACATCGCGACCACTTCCGTGCGTTGCAAGCATACTTCGATAGAACATATGGATTAGAGGTTGACCCATCGGGTATAAATCTTTCGCGCGCGTGCTTCGAGAGTTATGACCCCGACCTTATAAGTAATGAAGAGCCTAATGTTTTTGGGCTGATGTTATCTGAGGGTAGTGAACATCAAGAGGCAGTACAGCGGGAAGCGTACACTGACTACGAGAAGTTAGACATCGTGGTACACATGATACGCAAGGCTGATGATGGCGACAAACATCGCACGTTGTTGCGTGCATCCATATTGTGTGGCGGATACATTGCCGCAGGAAGAATGGAAGAGGACGAGGCGCTGCGTGTAATGGAGCGTGAACTCTTACGCAGAGATATACAAGACATAGACCTGGCACGGAAGACCATGGGTGATGGTATCAACCAAGGTAAGACCATGCCTATCCGTGAGATTATTGATGATGAGAACAAGATTAAGAGAGAGTTCCGTATCAACGATGGTGACATGTCTTTCATATCATCCGATGCTACGGATCTGGAATGGATAAACGACTTTGCAACAGGTAAGATAGAGAAGGGGTTGACCACAGGATTATCTAATCTTGACAAGTACTATTTGTTTAAAAAGGAATTTACCATCATCAATGGACACAGTAATGTAGGTAAGACTACGATGGCCTTATACTTAATGGTTACATCTTCTGTCTTACACAATTGGAGATGGATTATATATTCTTCAGAGAATAAAACAGCCGCTGTTAAGATGAGGTTGATGGAATTCTTAGTAGATGTTCCCGTTAGCGATATGCATTACGAGGAAAGAGTGGCCGCATACAAGTGGGTCAACAAGCACTTCACTATTATAAACAATAACCAAGTGTATAGTTACACCGACCTTATAGTGTTTGCTGAGAAACTTATACGACAAGAGCCTTATGATGGGATATTGATTGACCCATACAACTCACTCAAGACAACGATATCTAAGAACGCACAACTGTCCTCACATGAGTATCACTACGAAGCCGCTTCAGAGTTGCTTACATTCAGTGTCAATAACAATATGGCAGTGTGGTTGAACACCCACTCAGTTACTGAGGCTCAAAGAATCAAAGGCCCCGATGGGTTACCTGTAGCACCGAGTGCTGCTATGACTGAGGGCGGCGGTAAGTTCGTGAATAGGGCCGATTCTTTCCTCACATTTCACAGGAAAACGCAGTCAAACGACTACGACATACGTCAACGTACAGAGATTCATGTGCGTAAACAACGTAACCAGGAGACCGGTGGTCAGCCCACGCCATGGGATGATCCTGTGGTTCTTGAAATCAATAGTTCACGTACAGGTTTTAGGAATCTTGGTAGTAGTGAAAAAAGTTTTACACCTTTAGCGTATAAAAACAATACTTTAGACTTATATTAGAGGGTGGATGAATACACGGAAATCAAATTGGAGTTACCAAAGCCGCCTTCGCTTAATCAATTTTACAGTGGGAGGCATTACGCGGTACGCTCAAAGTACAAAAAAACTTACTGGGAAAAAATCCAAAAGGTTCTTGAAGGATTTGATAAGTGGCACATGGAGTCTATGTCTATTCATGTTTTCTACAATTGTCGCTATGATGTTGACAATGCTATATGTTGCAGTAAATTTCTTGCTGATTATTTACGAAATCATGGCTATATTAGTGACGATAGTCCTAGATTTTTCACATCACAGTCTACGCATTATGATGCGTCGGTTGCCAAGGACACGTTTGTAGCGAAAATAAAAGCACATGGATACGAAGTCATTAAGTAAGATATACTTCCTAGCCACTGCAAGAATGCAGGAGGCGGCCATAGAGTTGTATGAAGACCTACATACAAACAGTGGTGAGGCTCGTACTGATGCCGAACGTCTGCACAACACCATACGCAAGCACAAGAGAAACATCGATACTGAATTTGATTTAATTAGAGCCGCCTTGTTGGAGTATTATGATGACGCTGATTTATCTTGATGGCCTAAACGGTATCAACTATCACAGACTAATGACTCCGTTCTTGAGAATGAAAGAGGAGGATGGTCTGAACATACACTTCATACAAAACTTTGATGAACTCAAAGAGTTTGATTTGTCAAAGGTCAAGAACCTTGTAGGCTCAAGAAGATTCAGTGTATCAAATCACAAAGCGTTCAAGAAGTATCTTGTAGACAATGAGGTAAAACTTATACTTGACAATGATGACTATTGGAAACTACCAAAGGATAACCCGGCATACAATTACTACAAAGAATCTCAGTCCAAGGCTATCAAAGAAAGCATACGTATAGCCGATGAAATCTGGAGCCCATCTAAGTTTCTTGTAGGTATAATGAAACAAATAAATCCTTCCGCTGTATACCGTGTGGTGCCAAACACTATACACCAAAAAGAAAAGCAGTGGGCAGACTGGGAAAAAGATATACCTAAAGACTACAAGGTTCGCTTTGGATATCTTGGAGCCAACGGCCATCAAAAAGATTTAGACGAAATGGGAATAACATTTGAAGACCATGAGTTATATTGCATGGCCTTAATGGATTATCCCGAAAGATTAAAAGCAAAGTATAGGATGAACCCTGTGGATATTACTCAGTACGCTACGTTGTACAAGTTCTTCGATGTCTCCCTTAGCCCCTTGAAGGACTCAAAGTTCAACAAAAGCAAGTCTGAATTAAAAGTAGTTGAAGCAGGGTTCACTCGTACTGCAATCATAGCATCAAACGTAACGCCATATAAGGAGGTTATAAAGCACGGAGAGACAGGCATCCTATGTGACACACCACAAGAATGGAAGGAAGCCGTAGAGGGCATGACATTACCCAAGGCAATGAGGCTTGGTAAGAATCTTTACGAGTATTGTAAAGAGCATTATGATTTGTCCACCATAAATAAACTGCGGCTCGAAGGACTATCATGAAAGACCAGATCCCGCCATACCTAAAAGAATACGCCAATGACCTTACGTTAAGAAGGATTGAGGCTAATCGTAAAAGGTATAAGGGTACTCACAAACAGAGAAAGGGTACAAAGCAATCAGTATTATTGGGAGAGGTATCAAGAGAGTATTACACAGAGTACATAGGCATACTTGGTGAGTTGCTTATCCGTCATTACTTTGAGGTTACACCAGAGGTAACTAGATATACAGTGTCTACGCTGTTAAAAGAAACAAAGAATGTCACTGATGACCCAGACATTATAGTAGAGTCAACAAAGATTAAGTACGGACTTAGTGTAAAGACTTGTGAGAAAACATTCAAGGCTAACAAGAGAGCGATGGACAAAGAGGATTCGGACATCGTGTTGTTTATCTTATTTACATCTCCAGAAGAATACTTATTTGCCGATTTCTCACCCGACGAAGTAAGGCTGTGGGATGTAAGACACGCGTACTCACCTTATTACGAAATGAAACCTTTATAGATACGTTTTGTATCTTCGATGCTCCCACAATTTCGTGGGGCACTAACAATTATTTACTGCTTATTATGGAAGACTTCGACAAATTCGTAGCGGAACTTGAATCGGCTGAACAACCGACTTGTAACCTATTAAATCCAGAAGACTGCGAGGCTTGCGGCTCCTGATCAGGGGATTAATTTCTTACGCAAGAAAAGCACAGATAGAAGAAGCAACAGTAAGTAAAAAGAAAACTTGTAAACCTTGTTGTACCACCTGTCGCTGTCCTTCATAACGATGGACGGCACAGGTACTTCTATCACTTGAACAATGGTATCGCTATCACATATAGCATCCACCATGATGGTATCAAACGAACGAACGATGTTAACCTTAAGTCTATCCTTAGTGATGGTAATGGTGTCCCGCTGTTGAAGGGTGATGGTATCACGCACCGAGACCGGAGCAGTTACAATCGTATCCGTAACAACAACCGTATCTTTTCTTAATACGCTCGGGTCTTTCTTGATTGCTTTTCTGAGGTGCCATTGAGCGCTGCAACTGCTTAATGATAGCGCTATGATTAATACGGTTAGCCATTTCATTTATCTCAACTGATAGTTAACACCCGCTCTTAGGTTGAATATATTTCTGTCCCAATACTTCATGTACTCGACCTCTGTAAAAAAGCCCCAACGCTTTCCGGGTTTCCAACCAAAAACAATACCCGCATTGTAGTCAACCCACTGAACATCACGATGATTATGATCATCACAGTCCTCATCACAATCGTGCTCAACAAAGTTTTGATATGAGAACTCATGACCTCCAACTATATGACGATGATATGGCAGTATGCTTGCCCACGAGTGAATCCAAAAGTCATCTTCATAATGATAGTAATCTACACCGGCTATTGCTGAGAGAGAAGCCAAGGCACCTACGCTATCAAGCATCACTCTATTGTAGTCATTTACTATGTCTTTGTATATATATTTTCTAAAGTCAGCATCGGTGTCAGCAACTCTTTCCCCTTCGCTGTTCTGCCACCACCAATCAAAGTTATCTATTTCACTGTCGTTATCGTAGTCAATACCATAGTAGTTGTCTGAGTATCCGTAATCCATTGCAAGATCCCACCAAGGTTTATCCTCAAGATAATCCGCAATAGGATCGTATCCATAAGGCTGATGTTGTCTTCCTGCAATACCCAGACTAAAGTCTAATTCACCTATATGTAATCGAGTACGTGCTTCAACTTGAGTGTAGTTCAAATCAACAAGACCTTGGTTGTAGTACTCCCCTTTTACCATGAAGTATTTAGAGAGGTGTCTAAGAAAGTATCTTTGGTTTACATATCCCGACCCCTGCTGACGACCCACATCATACTGAGCGAGGTATTCAAGTCCCTTTACAGAACCAACTGTAGCAGACAGCGCTGTTGTAGACTCTGTTTGTCCGTCATAGAACCTGTTCTGTCTGTTCTCATAGTCATACCGAGCAACCTTACGTACTCCTATGGTTGCCTTATAATCAAACGGATTCTCTATAGTTATATCTTGAAGTTCACCAGCCTGGGTAACAAAGTATTCTTTTTGCGCAGGCATTGGCGAAGAAGCAAAAGCGCTCGTGTAAAATGTGGCGTACTTAAATATGCCCCCCACCACTTGTGCTTGGGAAGATATGGAAGACAGTATAAAGAAAGTAATCAGTATGTTTCTCATCAGAATTTACTTGCTCCGGTTATTTTATCAATGACATCCTGTACATCCTGGTGTGTAACAGAAAGGCTTAACGAAAGACCTGGCTCCCATCGCTGTATCTCTTTACCGTTTTCATAAAGCACTATTGTAGGAACAGACTTTATGCCTGCGTATTCTTTAACCTCAGCGTCATCAATCCATGCGTCGATAACCCGGGCATCACTTATTTTTTTTAATGGTACGCTGTTGCTAGAATTAAACTCAGCGTTATAATGAACCACCACCAATCCCCTGATCGGTACCTTGAAGGCACACAGCAAGGTAAATGCTATGGCGAGGGCAGCCCTTTTCATTTCATCTCGAAGAGGCGCTCCTCTATTTTATCTAGTTGCTTCTTGATGTCATCAACATCCGACTTGGTGTTCATGATTGTGGTGCGTATCAACTCATCCTTCAAGTCGTACTCTGTTCTTCCTATTACTGGCACAGGTAATTCCTTTGCCTCTTGCACCTCAGCCTTTAGGTCAAAGTATCCGAGGCTAACTATCACTGCACCGCCGATAATCATACCAACAGTCTTTAATGATAGGCCTACTACCGTGTCTTCTGATATCTCTTTATTTATCGCCACCGGACTTAGCAAATTTTTCTAGTCCAGCGATTCCGAAACAGCCTATCGTGACGTACACGAAAGAGTTGTAGACACCTTCATTGATTACTAAATCTTTTCCCAACGCACCTGTTACCAGATCAAGAGTCATGACACAAACCATTACAGCGAATGAAAGCGCACCAAGAATGCTCTTCTCGTTCCAGTCATTACTGTCTTTAAATATTTCTTTCCACTTCATGTAGCAAATATAAGAATCCTATTGCGGAAGTTCGAGGTCGTACTTTACATACATAGCCTCCTCTGGGCTCTTCGCAAACGTCCTATCTATAGTGCTCTCTACACTGGATATAATACTGTAGTTACCAAACTTAGCAGAATAGTTGG
>VMHT01077273.1_pt1 | contig 20181 bp, 27 predicted proteins | sample 4693611 | NCBI WGS metagenome assembly VMHT01 (sample SAMN12280063, study PRJNA550983) | marine metagenome | isolation source: seawater sampled from same location over 5 years 0.02-0.2 micron viral filtrate | place: USA: collected off the coast of southern California halfway between the port... ...
ACGAACTGGAGGCTTCCCAAAGGGTAAGTTCTGGTGAAAGTGCAAAAGAACTAGAAGATATAGGATCTGCCTTAGCAGCCTTAAGAAATATACAATGAAGCCGATTGTTGTCGTATCGCCATTAATTTGCAAAGCGCTTTCTGTGTTTATTGAGGTTGGGGCTATTACCCTATACCCTTTTATTGTATCTAGAGAGCCAATGTCTGAAGTTACTCTCAACCATGAGAAGATTCATATAGAACAGCAACGTGAGGGCTTCATATTGGGATTCTACGCCCTTTATGTCTTTTATTGGGGTATGGGCATAGTCAAAGGTTTATCTTCCTCTGAGGCTTATTATAGGATACCTTATGAGCAAGAAGCATATGATAACGATGACAACATGAATTATTTGGAAAGTAGAGAACGGAATGCTTGGAAAAAATATCGCGTTTAATTGAATATTTTCAATTTGCTGGACGTATATAAGATATGCCGGAGGTTATTTATGAGCATAGAAAAAGAAAAGAAAAAGTATCAAATTGATATATCTCAATTCCCTGAGTTGCAAGATGCAATTATGGAGTACTTTCTTCTAATGACAGAGATACTAGACATGGAAGATTTCGACATTGAAGAGATAAATATGAATCTTGAAAACAGTAAAATTATCGTCGAAGGTTCTGTCAAAATTGAAAAGGAAGAGGAACCGTCCGAAGAGGAATCTGATTGGGAATGGATATAAGAAGATATTCAATTGATGAGTTTGTTTTGATGCAAGAGGATCTTATAGGTTCTCTTGTTTCTTTGTATTCATTTGAAGATGAAGTTGGCACATGCATATCTGGTAAAGGCGTTATTACAAACCTCCGTAGGGAAGATGGGCAAGTGTTTGCTAGAGTGTTTTGGGCAAATAATCCTAGATTTAATTATATAGCCCTAAATAAGGATTTTAAATTTGGATGGCATTCCGTTGAGAGACTATTTATTCTGCAAAACAAATTTGGAGAAAAAAAACATGCCTATCAAAATAACGATAATAAGAGAGAATAAAGAAAATATTAACGAAATGGTTGAAATGCTAACGCCTGAAATTATCGCTGCGATTGCGGCTGGCTTAGGAGTTGCTATCCCGGTTGTTAACTCTATGGTAGGGAAAGAGTCTAGTGCAGATGATGAGTTTAAAAAAATCATGAGCAAGGGCATGACATTTGATAAAGATCTTAATAGAGTTAGAAAATCGATTAACTCTAAAGTAAAAAAGTCTAAATCTGGACTTAGTGAGCAGTTGCTTAAAGAATCTATTGTCGCTGACGTTGTTAGTTTCATCACTCAGAATCCTGTTCTACTAGGATTAGGAGCGGTTGCCTTAACCACACTAGTATCTAAAATTAAATCTGTATTTGACTCCCCAGAGGAAATCAGTTATCAAGAAATGCAAAACATATTTAGAGAGGCTGGAATTCCTAGTGGTGAACAGTTAAGACTTGAAAAAGAGTTAAGAAAGATGAAGGCAAAAGCAGAGTATAAGCAGAGACGAGCGGAATACGAAAAAAGCCAACAACCAGATCTAGATCCCTCTAGGGCATTGCCACAGAACCCTGAACCAGAAGGGACTGGAGTGTCTATCATCATTGAACCTAAAGATCTAGAAATATATGTCAATATTATGAACAGGGTATCTAGAGGAGAGGGAGGTATGGATAACGCCAAACTTCAAAAACTGATTGATAGGTATGGAAAAGAAAATTTAGATAAGGCAGCGGAAGGTATGCTGTACGAAATGTTTAAAAGATATTTACAAGGATAAGGAAATAGACTATGAATTTAACAAAAGATTATCTCAGATCTCTCATTATAGAAGAGATGAACAAACAAATAAACGAGGCAACTGAGGAAGAAATAGGATACCTAAATGATTTATTGGAAGTACCCTTGTCTGCTCTTCCTTTTCATGATATATTCGGAGATAAGTATCGTATCTTATCTTCTTTTAAATCTGATAATCCTGATAATCCTCTGCTTGTTTTTGAAAGATTTCTTGAGAGTACTGGTTGGAGATTCAATCCAGATAATATGGGCGAAGTCATAAAGTCAATCAATACTTCTTATATTGCAAAACCAGAAGATGGCATTCAAAAGAGGACAAAAGAAGAAAAATTGTCTTTAGTTAAATGGATCAATGAGTTGTCTGCTTACTTGGATAAACTTTCAAATACTATGCAATCTTGGGCAACCATTATAGAAGATATGCGAGAGTATGCTGAAAATACTTTCGAAAGAAACCCTAGGCAACCAAAAGGAGGGTTCAAGAAAGAATACCTCAAAGATAAAAATTATTTAAACATGTTTCGAAGAAGACTCGCCCTCAAAAAATCAATTATGAAGTTTCTTCCACCAGATGCGTCTATGCGTATTTTTGCTGACATAGGCAAAGTAAGATGGAACAGGGGAGAAGAAACTGCTAACGATATTGAAGATTTCTTTAAAATTTCATCAGTAAAGCAACAAGTAGGCTTACAACAACAATGGCTTATGGGTAATGTAGAAGATGCCGGAACTAAAGTAAAAAACTATGAATTTTTTGCCGGAAAGAATCTAGATGAATACAAGGCTTCATTGGGAGAAGATGAATACGTTGTCTTTTCTCGTCACCCTATTGATGTGTTCAGGATGTCTGATCACCAAGGGCTGGAATCTTGTCACACATTACCATCTAGCCGTGACAAACTTGGCGCATCCCCTAGTGAGCCTGTCTGGGATCAGTATAATATCTGTGCCCTTTCAGAAGCCCATGCTAACGGAATGATTGCGTATGCCTTAAATCCAGATGAGTTTGAAGAGGCGCCAACACAAGAACTCTTAGATCAATATGAAGATGGTGAATTGTTTTTAGATGACGAAAGAGGGATAGATGGGTTTGTTCCAATGAGTAGATTAAGAATTAAAAATGTTGCTTTCCTAGAGGATAAAGGAGACTACTCAGACATAAAGACTAGATTTGCAGTACCCGATTACAAAACCTATGGAGACACAATTCCGGGATTCAAAAGACATGTTAGTAAGGTATTGGCTACAGCACAGAAATCTAAGATTGAAGATATTGTAGACAGTTTTCAAGGCAGTATAGATCGTAGAAGATTTCTTAGAGTTGGTGGAAGTTACCAAGATCAATCGATGAACGCAATGTTACCAGATTTTTTTAGTGAAGTGTTGGAACGAGACGATATCGAATATACAGAAACAGTTCAATATTCCAATGATCTAGAGCAATCTTTGAAAGATGAATACCAAGGAATGAATATAGATGCAGTCAAGCAGGTACTACAAGGGCTAGTGGAAGAATATAATGGATCTTATGTTAATTTTGAAAACCTAGACGTAGAGGAAGACTGGAACGGGAGTGGTTTTTATATGACAGGAGAGGTTAGGGTTATATACAACTATGCAGAAGAGATTCAATATGTTGCCGGTAAATACGATGTCCAAGAACTTATGGAAGAGGCAATTGACTACGCTTCAGAGACTTACTTTTATGACGATAATTGGTTTAAAGATTACTCTGTTATGTTTGATACTTTTTGGGGTGGATATAAAAATGTTATGATAATCTCAATAGATATTTCAAATTTTAGTCCTGAAGATAATTTTGACTACATTCCTTTCTCTCCGGATACTTGGATGTATGCTATTTCTGAAATGAAAGACAAACTAAGTCATGTAATGGATCCACATGTTGATGATTCTCTTAACAACACCATAAAGGATTATATTTCATTTCGAGGAAAACCAACCACTGTCAGAACTGATGTTTCTGAGAAATACTTTTTGTCTAGATTCAAAGAAGCCTTAGACGAAGACAACAATTGGGATATCAATGAAGAAGAAGTAGATGATGACAATCCACTAGGGTTTGAAGTTCTTACCTCTTTTACTGCAGAGATTACTGAGAGCATTGATCTTACTGTCTTGTTTGGAGAAGTCAATGAAGATTTTGATCCAGATAATCCAGAATTAGTTGAACAGGCTAGAAAATTGTCAGCACACATAGCCACATTAGTCTCTATACTGGCTTCTGAGGATATGAACATACTTAAGGCTGGTTTGCTAGACGAACAGTTCTACAATAACCAGAGTCTATACTCAGGACTCTCACAGGCAACAAAAATAAACGAACTAGATATGAAAGTAGTTGCAAGTATTGGCTGGGGTGATGAAGATATTAGTCCTGAAACAATTCTTCAAGGTATCGCCAATGATAAGGACTTAGAGTTAAGTATTAATATTACTTGTGAAGATTGGAGTGCTGTTGACATAGAAACTATAGGCAACATGATGCTAGGAAAGTTCAAAGACAACAATGGATGGCACATTGACTCTGATCAAAATATGGTTGCCTTGGTTAATGCCAACGTACAGGTTACTCGCCCATCACAGCCCCAAGACATTCAAGAAATTATAAGAAAAGAAATTTTAAATCTCCTATAAGCCCCATAAACCCTATATACTTATAGGGGGGGTATAGATTATGAAAAACATTTTATTTTCACTGCTCTTGTTGGCTAGCGACACTTCACACGCTGAAGTTCGAAACTTGAGCAGCAGTTTAGTTCATGAAGATGCAGAAGAGGGACTAAGACTGGCATTTGAGTCTTCTGTGCAATTAGTGTCGATATCGGAGAAGGGCACGGCGTTTGGATCGGGCAACTTGTTCACATATAACGGTGAACAGTACATCATCACAGCAAACCATGTAGTTGCTGGATCATTATTTCTAGATATTCTAGAGAAAGATGGTAACGTAGCAAATGGGATTGTATTTTTAACAAATCCAGATCTTGACTTGGCAATAATAAAGCCAGTTACAAGATTGACTGGGACAACTGCAGTAGAATTCGAATTCGCAAACGACAACAAACTAGGCAAAGAGGTATTCCATTGTGGGCATCCGTTAGGTGTTAGTTTTAATTTGTCAAAAGGAATGATCACAACGTATGAACCAACAGGTTATATCATCAATTCTCTTTCATTGCCGGGAACTTCAGGATCTGTTGTTTTCGATAAATACGGAAAAGTAGTAGGTGTTATCGTTTCAGTAGCAGGGATGGGAGAGCCGCCTAATGCTCAGTTGATAGAGGGTATCGTTAAGGTGATTCCTATTGATTTAAAGTATATTATAGACTCGATGTAACTAGTTATATCATGGGGCTGAGTGATTTAATACAATTGCCAAAAATTGGAGATCTAGTAACTTTTACTGAAAGTTGGAATGAGATATTTCCCAGAAATGGGAAATATCCTTATGGGCTAGTGACAGATATATTTGAATATGATAGCCTAGTGATCACAGAAGGGAAAGCAAGTTTAATAGGCACATTAGCGTTTCCTATGATGTGGGACGAAGATAAGCCTCATAATAAAAAATTCAAAGTCTATCATGTACGATGGGCTAGCAAAGATGACAAAGGCGAGAACTCTTTCAGGTTCATCAATGAAGAGTGGTTCCAAAATAAAAGTTTTATTGTCATACAAGGTGCTAATTAATAGGAGGAACAAATATGAACATATTAAAAGAAGGGGATACGACGACATCCGCAAAAGCGTTTTTTTATAAAGAAGGTAGAGTTTTATTAGTAAAACCAACAGGTAGCGAAGATAGATATGATATTCCCGGTGGCAAAATTAAATTCTGTGAATCTCCCATGCAAGGAGTTTACAGAGAATGTTTAGAAGAGGTTGGACTTAAAATAAAAAAGGCTAAATTCATAGGAAAAGACACAGATAGAGACAAGGTTTACTTCTTTGTTACTAAATGGAATGGAGATATAGTCTTGCAAGAAGAAGAATTGGAAAAGTATCGATGGGTTCCCATAGATAGGGTGCTAGATTATTACCTCACAAAGACTGCTCATAACGGTTTTGTAGACTACTTACTTAATGAACTCGGAGGGGTATAAAATGGATTCAGCAGCAGGATGGGAAGGGTATAGTAGAATAGTTTTGCAACAATTGCAGGACTTAAACAATGGAATGTCGGAGTTACGCAATGAGATTCAAGAGGTTAAAACACAAATTGCTGAGGTGAGAGCCCAGCAGAGCAATATTACAGAATTAAAACAGTGGAAAGAACGAATTGATGATATCGTATCTCCAACGCAATTAGGTGAAATGAAACAAGAAGTACGAGAATTGAAAGATTTTAAACTGAAAGCGATTGCAGGATTTACTGTTATACAATTTTTGATGGGTTTAGTCTTATTTTATGACAAACTAATGTAAAAAATACTATTTATGCAGAGGTATTTCTTAGCATGTCCATAAAAGTAAAATTAAATAGAATAAAAAAAGCAGTAGTAGGGCTAATCTGTCCTCCTGCAACACAAGATTTAGCACTCAACACAAAGAACAGAGACGCTACAATCAAAAAATATAATTACGGCCCACTAAATGTTGATGAGCCGGCAGATTATTGGAAAAAGATTGCAAAATATTGGAAAACTTCTGAAGAGGCAGCCAAAAAATCTGTATGTGGAAACTGTGTGGCGTTTGATATTTCGCCTAGAATGAAAGATTGTCTTCCCGGTGACACATTTGATGAAGATGGCGAATTAGGGTATTGCTGGATGCATCATTTTAAGTGTCACAGTGCCAGAGCATGCCATACTTGGGCTAAAGGCGGGCCGATTGCAAAAGACTCTGAGTCTAAAGAGTGGCAAGAAAAGAATAAAAGCAGTTTAGATGAGAAACTTAACCCTTCAATGGGGGCTGGTGCCTATGTGAAAGACTTTTATAAGTCTGACGCTCCTCAGTTTAAAGGTAAATCCAAAAAAGAGAGAAGAGAAATGGCTGTTGCGGCATACCTAGACGCCAAAGAAGAAGTAAAAGAAGGCAAAGATCCTAAAGTTGGCACTGGAAAAAAGCCAAAAGGCTCTGGAAGAAGACTTTATACCGACGAAAACCCAGACGATACAGTTTCTGTAAAGTTTGCGACGGTTCAAGACATCAAAGATACTCTCTCTAAATCAAGTTTTAAGTCCAAATCTCACAAAAGACAGTCTCAGGTTATCAACCTGATACACCAAAGATCCAGAGCGGCTTACAAAAACGCCAAAGATCCAAAAGTTAAGGCTAGATTGAAGAAAGCATATGAATATGCAGAGAAGCGAAAGGAAGCATCGAAGAAAAAAACTCAAAGAATGAACAAGGAGAAGAAGAAATGAGCAATTACGATCTAACAAAAGATGAAATGAAGTGGTTAATGGAAGAATTACAAAAAGAGGTGTCATTGAAAAAGAAAAGTGATGGCTGTGGACACGATTTGGAGCCTTATGATCCGAATATGCATGGAGGACAGATGACTGATCTTCAAACAGGGGCAACAAAAGCCACTGGTGCTCTTACGATCACTGGAGAATTAGATCATGAAGTGTCTATGGCTAGAACCCAACTAGACAAAGCAGCAAAGTATTCTCAATCCATGTCTGCTAGGATGGAACAAATCGGCGAACAGAACCTTCCAGCATGGGTTCAAGCCAAAATCACTAAGGCTTCAGACTATATTTCCAAAGTATATCACTATATGGAGAAATATTTAGGCGAAGACACGGGAATGATGCAGGAATCTGCCGAAGGTGAGATCAAAAAAGCCAGTCATGACATAGAAATTGACGTGTCAATATCAAAATCAGACATCAAAAAGTTACAAGATGGAGAAGCCATCAGTCTGAATGACGTTAGTGGCACCAATACCTTTAAGGTAAATATCAAAGCGGACTAATTAGCAAAAGTTAAGCCAAAAAATGTCCGAAAATAAACATTAAAGCACACAACAGGAAGATGAGATGCAAGATTACGAAAAATTAAAAGAAGAAATGACAAAAAAACTTGAACTTAAGTTCAATGAAGCAGGTATATATGGAGCCTGAGCGTATAATGCAGCCCGTCGGGTTGTTAAGTTGTATGAAGAGGGCATGGAGTTCCATAAAGCCGTTTACAAAGTATACAGAGGATTATAAACTATGAAAAAACTATTCGAAAATTGGAGAAAATTCACAAATGAAGAAAGAATTGCTACCAAAGATGGCGACAAAGAGGTAAAAGCCTCTAGAGGTGGTACGAAACACTTCTTTGCATACAAATCTGGTAAAGGATATATCTTAACTCACAAGCCAAGTGGTAAAGCAGTCTCCAGAGCAGTCACCAAGTACGGCTCTAAACTGTCAGATCTCAAAAAAGTCATGAAAGACATTGAAGACGCCAACATTCCGGGTATTGGAGACGAAAATCCTTCCAAAGAAACACTTGAGGCTATCAAAGATGTACTCAAAGATGGCAACCCTTACCTAAAAGAGTCGGAATTGGCTGATCTTTATGATGAACTTGCTGATGCAAAGCGTAAAGAGGCTGAAGCAGAGGAAGAGGAAAGAGAAAATGAGGAAGAAAGAGAAAATGATCAAGAAAGGCGAATTAAAGCGTATGGTGCTGCCAATCCAGACTTAGGATAAGGCTCTGAAATGCTTGGAGAAGTCAATTTTTCTAGAATTAGTGTTGGAGATTTGATTTCTTGGACGGAGATAGGCAAAGAAAATAGAAAAAGAAAAGGAATTGTTCTAAAAAAGTATGTTTTAGGATATGGCGAATCGCATAGGCAAAGAAAAATAGCAATGCTGAAGGTTGTAGACGGATCTTGTAACACTATAGTCAATATTTTAGCATTAAATGCCAAAATAGAGAGCAAAAGCACTACTTAGATAGAGTTAAAGCATGCATTTTATATGTAGCAACTAAGATATATGGGATGTAACCATAAAATTGTCAAAAATTTATTAAATGAGGGTGTAACTATGAACGACAACAAAAATAAAGTGATCAGAGAGGAATTTGCTCGTGCAATGATGATCAAGAAGGCTCAATCTGTTTTAAGTGAGTCTGCATTTCGCGGTTTTATCGCTGAGATGAGAAAATATGAAGAAAATGCGATTATTACTGAAAATATGTCCTCAGAAAACATATATGATGGCTTCAAGAGGCAACTTCAAGAGCAAACTTCTGAAGGAGAGATTGTTGCCAACGAATATGGTGAAGGTGAAGGGAATGTAACTGCTGATGCTGTCAAAAAGCCCCCTACAGGTGGTGGCGGTGATGATGGCAAAGGAGATAAAGGCGGCGACAAGAAATCTGATGAGGTTAAGAAATTTATGGATAGATTATCTGCAGATTCCAAGGCTAAATTAAAAGCGTTAAGAATATCGGATCCTGTTAAAGCAGCAAAATACATTATGAAAAATCCAGATCAGTTTGAGCCAAATGAAGAAATGGAAGCAGATGCTTTTGTTCGTTCTGAGACTGCTAAAGTTACAGGTAAAGATCCCGGAAGTTCTTTCGATGCACCTGAAGAGCCTACCGGTGATGTGAAGAAAGATACTCAAAATCTTGGTAAAGAACTTGAAAGTCCAAAAGCAAAAGGCATTTTGTCTTCTATCTTTGATTCATACAAGTTTGCATTCGCATCAAATGCGAAAATGTGGGAAAAAATTTATGATTTCATCAATGGGATCGGAAATAAGCCTCCTGCTCAGCAAGCACAGGCTGCGCAACAAGCAAAAGATGACTTAGATAAAAACGTAGACACAGATGAAGAAGCAGGTAGAACCGCTGAAGATCCAGATGGTGATGAAGATGGTGATGAAGAAGGCGGAGGAGATGAATCTGTCAATGTACGCAAAGGAAAGAGTAGTCTTCAATCTAGAATTTCTAAATTATTTCCAGATCTCGCAAAAGCAAGAGGTACATATTATTACAGAAAAACGGACAAACAGGGTGATCAAGGAAAAATCATTTCTAAAAACACCAGTGCTTTGGCTGCTATCTTAGGAGACATCGAGGCTCAGTTGAAAGGTTCAGGCATTGCTATATCAGAATCACTGAGAGCGGAGTTGGTTGATACTGTCGGGACATTGTTTGCGCTGCAAACAGACGGAATTTTGATGGAGCGTAACGAATATGCAAAATTTAAAACAAATCTTCAAGTTGCCCTACAGAGAGTAACCAGAATGCACGAAGATCCTAAGAAGAAGAGAAAGGCAATTCAAAAATTCTTATATAGATTAAAAAGATATGCCCAAGATGGAGACTTTAGTCAAATGGCAGGGAAGAAAGAGTATCAAGGTAGAACTGAAGTTCCTGACAAACGTGGTAAAACTCAACCAGTTAATACACCAATTGCAAAATTAGGACAATTGTATTCTGAAATGAGTCCTGAAGATCAAGAAAAGGCTAAGGCAAAGGCTATTGACTACGCAAACAACCAGATCAATCAGCAAGAAAAAAGAGATGATCCAAATAATCCAGAGTTCAAGGCAACCACTCTTGGCAATGCTAGAAAAGATGCTCCAACTAAAACCAGACATCAGATGGCTCAGCAAGTTCCAAAGATTAAAAATGGTGTATTAAATATTGCTCAAATCGTTGGGCCGAAACTTAAGGCTGCTGGGTATGATCTTAAGTCACCCGAAGGACAAAAAGTACAACAAAGGCTCTTAAAAGTGCTTCGACGATTCTTGAAGAAAGATCTAGAAAGACTAGGACTGTCAAGCAAAGTTAAACTTTTGGCTATGTTTTCCAAATCAAAGAAAAAAGGCAAAAAAGGTAAAATGAACGAGTCAATGGAAATGTTGGAAGAATCATATTTAGATTTCTTCTCAAATTATATGCTAGAAGGTATAATCGATGAATTGTCAAATCAATAATAACTCAAATATGAACGTGCAGGATTTAAATCCTCTTATTAGTGATTTGGCTTCTGCTGTTCAACAGAAAGTTGGGTTCAAGTCCATGCCCAATATCACCCTTCAGGATGACGAGGATAACGCTGACGCCATTCTAGGTAAGACAGCCTACTATGATCCCCAAAACAAAGCAGTGACTGTCTACGTGACGAATAGGCATCCTAAAGACATACTTAGATCTATTGCTCATGAGTTGATCCACCACGGACAAAATCTCAGAGGTGAATTCGATAAGATTGGGGCTGTTGGTGAAGGGTATGCACAGAATGATGAACATTTAAGAAATATGGAAAAAGAAGCCTATTTACAAGGTAATATGTGCTTCCGAGATTGGGAAGACGGACATAAAAGACAAATGATGGAATCTATTCATCGACAAAATTCATTTAAAAGGAGAAACAATACAATGAAAAAATATAAAAGCGATAAAAATAATGAACTTAATAAATTGTTGATGGAAAAGTTCAATCTTGGAAATAACACTCTGAATGAAGCACACTGTAGTGGAAACAGAGACGATGAAGAAAAAGAAGAAACTATGGAAGAAGCCCACTGTATGGGACAAGGTAACAGAGGTGATAAGCCATGCCCTGAGTGTGGTAAGAAGAACTGTCCCGGAAAAGACGGTGACAAAAAAATTGATGAAGCACATTGTGCTGGAAATCGTGATGATGACAGTGATGATAAGAAGGAAGGCAAAAAAGATGAAGAACAATTATATCGATATAAGAATGGTAAAATTGTACCTGTTTCTAAAGAGTTTATGGCTGGAAGAAAAGTAAGAAAGAAGGTAATGAAACTTCTTGGACTAGATGAATCAATAGACTCTCTCGATGAAGAACTAGAAAATCCTGAAAAGGCTGATCTGGATAAAGATGGTGAACTTTCTGGATATGAAAAGAAAAGAGGAAAGGCTATTGAAAAGTCCATGAAGGATCAAGATAAAAAGAAAAACGAATCTTATCGTAGACAAGTTCGTAAAATGATGGAAGAAATTCTAAAACTAAAATAAGGAATATAATATGATCAGACAATTATTGATGGAAGGCCCGGTTGGGCATATGTGGCATCCATTTGATCTGGACAGTGTTCAGAACGGTAAAGACTTGTTGGAGTTTTTTGTCGGAAAAGAAGGTAAACCCGGACTTCCAGAGCAATATATAAACGAGTTCACGCCCTCCATCAAGATTGATGGTATCAATGGGCCGATCAGACTAGTTGTTAATAACTCTGGTGATAAAGAGTTTGCTATTGATAGAATGTCTAGGGCTTCTATTGATGTTGAAGGTGTCACTGCGGATAGACTCAAAGAGAGATTCGAGAAGGCTGTTTTGCAAGCACTAGACACCGATGAAGTGTTGGAGATTCCTCTTCACAAATTGGTTGCAATGGGCATTCCAATGGACAAACTAAATATTGGAACTAACCTAACAATCATTCACAGAAAGAAGAAAAAGCCTGTAATCATAAAGAGGATCACATCTGGACATGGTTTTGTAAACGATGGGACTGTAGCCCTTACTGTCCTGAACAATGCTCTGAGTTCCAAGCCACAAGAAATGGAAACAGTTTTAAGAATATTAGATATGTGGAATAATCCCAATGTATGTCTTAACAACGATATTGTACATGAATCTTCAAAGCCTGATGGACAGGTTGGTTCTGTTAAATATGGAGAAGACTTCATTGCTTTTCATGGGTTAAACGAAATATACAACCCTGAAGGAAAGACTACAAGAAAAACAAGAGAAATCAGTATCAATGATCAACAAAAGGCTGCATTGAATGAGTTGGTGAAGATTATCAACGAGACTAATACCGTAGAAGGCTTTAGGGCGCTCTCACCCTTTGATACAGTGGCTATGAAAGGTGAGGTGGACATTGACTATACTGGAGTCTTAGGAACGATTATAGAGATAAAATTGGACTCACAAACGTCTACATCGCAAGCGTTGTCTGCTTGGCTAGGTGACTCAAATATTGTGAAGCCATCATATTCATCTAGATACACATTTTCTGACGGTAAGGTGAGATCTAGTTTTAGTAAAGCAAATTATATAGCATTGATACCTGATCAAGGAGAACAGCAGTACTCTATCAGAGAACTTCTCAGCGAAGAGACTCATCCAGATTTAGATGATGACATGTATTACGATTTTGCATCTGGAGCAATATTCTACCATGCAACAAGACTATTAGGAAGAGCGGTTCTACAGACTCTAGTCAATAAATCAAAAGTAGGAAATGAGGCTTTAACTAGCCATGAAGGTATTGTGATGCGTTCGAAAGACTTATTTGGTATTGACAAGCCAATAAAAATTACTGGTGATTTTATCAGAGATGGAATGGGTAGCAACCTTGCTTTGGCTATGGCTAAAAAACCTGAAGCAGTAAATGAATCAACCGAACTACAAGATTCAGTAGAAGGTGAATTAGGTGATGAACCAGAAGAGCAAACAGTGGTAACTACCACAGGAACTAGAACAGTTGCTGTCATGCCCGGCTCTTTCAAGCCTCCACATAGAGGGCACTTATTGATGGCAGAGCATCTTTCAGGAATTGCAGATGAGGTTTTGATTTTTATATCTGCTCCAAAAGGCTCTAAAAGATTATTACCTTTCTCTGGTACCGAAATTACATATGAGAAAGCCATTGAACTTTGGAACCTTTTATTGAAAGGGGCATCTGGTAATATTAAAGTTGTGGAATCTTCTAGTCCCAGTTCTTCTCCTATAATGGCATTGGCTGAATTAATGAAACCTGCAGAGGAAAGACAAAATTACCAAGATGTCGATTTCTATGCTGAAGAATATTCTAAATTTTATTTATCAATGTCAGAGAAAGAAAAAAATGACTCTGGATCTATGAGAAGATTTTCATTTTATGAAGAAATGGAAAATGTAGAAATAAAATTAGTACCTGCGTTTGGGCATGATCCCGAATATGCACAATCTATTGCTCAATTGATTTCTACTTCTTCTGATATTATCGAAAGAATATCGGACGATGTTCAAGCAAAAGCACTAGAACTTGCCAAAGGGCTTGTCTCAGCAAGAGGGCAAAAAAGATTACCTGCTAACCCATCTGTTCAAGATTACATTTCTGTATTATCAAAAGCAAATCAAATGAAAGTTGCAAAGTTTATGAAGTCTACTCCAAGTGGGTTAGATAAAAACAACTTTAGTGCTACTGATCTTAGACTTCTTTTGGATTTGAAAAAAGTTTATAACCTCCCAGTAGATTCACTTCTCAAAGACTTCGTAGGGCAAAACCTTGAAGATTATCTTCGTATTATTTTTGGCTCTGGAGAAGTGAGAGAATCAATAACCGTTATTCAAGATATGGTTAGATTGATCTTAGCAGAGCAATTAGATGAAACTTCCACTATGGCTAGTGGAGCCGTTTCTGGGCATATGGGCGGATCTAAACCTGAACCGAATAGAGACGAGGATGAAGATGACGTTAGCGAGGCAAAATACCACCCTTCCGAACTTCCACAGCAGCCCGGTTTATCAACTATGACTGTCAGAGTTATTCCAAGTAGCAGACATAAGTCCGATGGAATTAGCGATGCAGGATACAAAAAAAGTAACAGCAACAGATTTAAAATTGATAGTTCATATACTAACAAACGAGCCCCCTATTATGATAAGGACGATATTATAACCGATTTGGTTGAAAAAGTCCTACATAATATTATACGTTCGAACTAATTACTTTATTCAAGTTTTGGAGAAAATATTTATGAAAAGAGAAGATTTATTTGAGAGCATCGAGAAACAAATACTTGCTGAGAAAGTATATCGATCTCAGATTAGAAAGAAATTGGTTGAATTCAAAGTTCTCCAAGAAAATAAAAACAAAAAGCGATTGATTGCTGAAAAATTGTATAGAGCCAAACTGAGAAAAGAATTTGCAAGTGTTGCGATCGAACTCACCGAAGGGAAGAAAACATCATTTATACACAAGACTACCGGTATGAATGCTTTGGAAGATCTTTTCTCTAATACTAACTTGCTTAGCGTCCTTGAGGGTGATTACAAGATACTGACAACTTCGTATGAACAAAGAAAAGATTATAAAGAAAGAGTGATGGAATTAGTTCTAAATCTTTTCACTCAAGAAAATATTAATAAAGATACAGAAGAAATAAATGAAAGTTTACAAAGATTATACGAAGAAGAAGAGCCAGATATTCAAATTACTTTAGACGATGAAGATCCTCCGGAGGACAAAATTGTCGGCCCCAAGAGGGATGAGATGGAAAAAGAAAAAGAACAGTCTCGCGAAGATTCTGAAAATGCTGATGCCATTGATCTCAAACAAGATGCAACTGGTGTTAGAAGAGCAGACTTAGCCTTCAAGAAGATCGAGAATAGCATTAAAACGGCATATGATACGTTAGGTAACCCTGCAGATCAAGCAGAGTTTAAAAGGTTTTTGATCGCCAACCTGAGTATGTACTTTAAACAATTTGAAGAAGGACTTTCCAATGAACCTCAAGCAGATATTCCAGAAGACGCACAGCAAGCAATTGAAGATGCTGAGACTAAATTAACTGATGATACTGAAAGTGCTGAAGGTGTAGAGGGTGGTGAAGAGATGGAAGTTGATCTAGGTGATTTAGGACTTTGATATATTAATATTATATAATATATTATATATAATCTATTTATTATATGTTAAAAGAAAAAGAAGTAAAACATTTATATTATAAAAACTATTCTAAATTATCAGAACTAAAAAGTTTGAATAAAATAGATGATCAATTCGTATATTATATTGAGTCATTATCATTAGAAGATATCATATCTATTAAATTAGAAACTATGATTAGATCTCTAGATTTTAAGTTTTTTAACTTTCCACTTTGGAAATCATTTCATAAGATTGTTTCTGAGGCTTTAGTTAATTCTATAATTGGTATTGCCTCTAATAACTCTGAGGCTGCTAGGATACTGGGCATAGACATGAATCAGTACAAAAGATGTCTCAGAGACTTTGGATACGAAATTAAAACATGGGAGAGAGAATGAGTGAAAAAAGATATATAATAATAGATTCAACAAAGTTTGTAGGTAAATTCAGTGTATATGATACCCTTAAGAAAGAGGAACACCCATGTCATAATTACGCTACAGCCAAGAATCTCTGTCAGGAGTGGAATAATGGAGACAATTGAAGATCCATGTCCAGTCTGTCAATGTGATCCATGTGATTGTCACGGTATTGATGACGATGATGAAGAGTATTGGAAAATCATAGGTGATAGATAGTTTGAATAAAGTCATATCCTCAGTCGTATAGAAAGAGTAATCAAACAACGGGGGTTAAAATGATTAACAATATAGGTTATGCATGTATCAACATGCAACTCAATGATCCAAAAAACTATGGATCAAATCCAAAAGCGGAGCGTGTAACTACAAACCGTGCAATGATCAAGAGGACATTTAAGGCAAAAGGTATGGAATACGCTGGACAACTGGCATTACAAAACTGTCGTGATCTTCTATCAATTCTCAAATGGAATAAAGCAAACGGTTTCGATTTCTTTCGATTATCGTCTAATTTGTTTCCTTGGGCATCTGAGTATAACATTGAGGATCTACCTCAATTTGATCTTATCGAGCAGGCACTATTTGACTGTGGACTATTTATTGAGGATAACGGTATGCGAGTTACATCCCATCCCGGCCCGTTCAATAAGTTGACTTCTCCTAATGAGCAAGTTATTCTCAACACTATTAAAGATCTTGAGAATCATGGTAAGGTATTTGATCTACTATGCTTAGAACGTTCTCCATATGCCAAACTCAACATTCATGTTGGTGCACACTATAATAATCGAAAGATGGCATTGGACAACTTCTGTAAAAATTTTGAGCGATTATCTGAAAGTGTGCGTTCTAGACTAACGGTGGAAAACGATGACAAAGCAACATTATACTCAACAAAGGAACTTTACGACGAAGTTTATACACGTATCGGTACTCCTATTGTGCATGACTACCATCACCACGGCTTCTGCACTGGAGGCTTATCGCAGGAAGAGGCAGTTAAGTTAGCGGCTTCAACGTGGAGTGATATCGTCCCTGTGGTTCACTATTCTGAATCAAGACGTGATGAGTTTTGTGACAATTCTATAAAACCTCAAGCGCATTCTGACTTTATTTATCGTAAGATAGATACTTACGGTGTTTTACTTGACGTTATGGTTGAGGCAAAAATGAAAGAACTTACCGTTCTAAAATACTTGGAGTTACATGGTGAAGAAACAGAATCAAAAATTGTGGCTTAAATGGAATACGGTGTTGAAGAAAACTCAGCACCTTAAATACAACTATGCTGGAACTGAAGATAATGAAATTATCGAAGATATGATCCGGTATATAAAAATCTTAATGGAAAGATTAGAAAAAGATGAATAAAATCATCTACTGAAACGTATAATAATATAGAAAGGAGAAACAATGAAAACTAAATTATTTGCACTGGCATTCTTGATTGGATGTGGAGACGAAGAGCAGGCAACTGTAACCGCCACCACTACCACCACTGAAGAAGCCACTACTGTAGAAAATACTACAAACACTACTGCTGAGACAACTACTAATATGGTTGAAGTCAAGAATGACATCACAGCAGATAGCCCAGTTACGACTGAAGAAAACACAACTAATGTTGAAGGAGAAAATAATGATTAGTAGTTTAATGTTTATGCTCTTTGCTTGTGGAGATAAAGAAGAAGATACAAGTATAGAAGCAGAAGAGGTAGTAGAAGAAACTGCCGAAGAAGTTGAAGAAGAGGATACTGCCACTGAAGAAAGTGAAGAAAGTGATCCTGAAGAAACTTCATCAGAAGAATAATAACCCCCCCTGAGTTTGGCAGTTCTCTTTAAAAAACTGCCATTTTTTTTATCTGGAGAAAATATGAAAAAGATTGTTTTATTTGATATGGATGGCACGTTAACTGAGCCTAGGCAAAAGATGGGGATTCAAATGGAGCAGCAACTATTAAAACTTCAAGATTCTGGATATGAAATTGGTATTATCACAGGATCAGACATGAATTATGTAAAACAGCAGTGTTCTGGATTGTTTGATTTAAGCCTCGTAGATACCTCTAAAATCCATTTTCTGCCTTGCAATGGTACAAAGTATATCCTCGACAGAGAATCGATTTACGAGCGAAATATGAGAGAGTATATGGGTGATAGGCTTTGGAGCCGGCTTATGGTTCTTTTGATAGATCTTCAAAGAGACTTGGTATTGCAATATAAGATACCCCTTACTGGACATTTCTTTGACTACAGAGGTAGTATAATTAATTGGTGCCCGATTGGAAGAAACGCGTCTTTAGAAGATAGAAAGAAATGGGAAGAATTAGATATAGATAATAAAATCAGAAAGCCATTTATAAAACAACTTAAAACACTGATATACGAGCACGTTTCACACCTAGGAGACTTAGAATCAGCAGATGTCGAACTAAAAGTTAAATATGGTGGCGATACATCATTTGATATATTTCCTGTAGGGTGGGATAAAACTTATGTACTTGAGAAGACTAACATATTTTCAGAATATGAGCAAATTCATTTCATTGGAGATCGTTGTGGACAAAATGGGAATGACTATGAACTGTACATGCACCCTAGAACCATAGGAATGAAGACAACATCTCCACAAAAAACTATAAAAATTGTGAATAATATCATACACTCAATCGTATAATAAGCATAGGCACTCGTGGCTTAATGGATAAAGCAACTGCCTTCTAAGCAGTCGATTGCTGGTTCGAGTCCAGCCGAGTGTACCACTGAGGAATGATAATGGAAGAAAAGACAATAGACGAAATGATTCAAACATTTATTGACAATGGGTTAGATTTATCTAGTTTTAAATTTATGAGTGATTATGATAAAGAAAACTTTTTTATGATGTACACTGATCTGTTTGAATCTATGATGAAAGATGACGATGACTATAACTTCAAAATAACTGAAGAGAAAGATTTGTTCATAACTTTAAATCAAGAAGAAATGTTTATATATGTCACAGATGATTATCAGACTTTAAGGTGTGATTTGTGTGGCGAATATTATGACAAAAATAATACAAATCAAATTTTATTATTATCTATTCTTTTTCTTACTGTAAAAGAATTAAAAGCGATGATAGATTTATTCGCTGGAGAAATAATAAAAAATATGGAAAACAGAAAGTCTGGAAAGTTTACTAAACTGCCAAAATCTTTCTCAGGTAAAGCAAATTATCTATCCTCCAAACAGGAAAGTATAATGGAAGACATCAAAAAAGCAAGAGATAAGGTAACTATAAAGGAGATAAAATGATGACTGTAATGGTATCTGGTGGGTTTGATCCCATACATGGAGGACATGTTCAAATGATTCGCGATGCAGCAAATCACGGTGACGTGATAGTGGTTGCAAATTCAGATGAATGGCTCATGAGGAAGAAAGGGTATGTATTTATGTCCTTTGAAGAGCGAGCAAAAATTCTTAGAGAAATCAAAGGTGTAATTTTGGTTGCAGCGGTAGACGATTCAGACGATACTGTATGTAATGCAATCCGAATGATTCGCCCTGATTACTTTGCCAATGGCGGAGATAGAGGTAAGTCTAATACTCCAGAGCAAGATGTTTGCGAAGAACTGGGAATTAAAATGCTGTGGGGAATAGGAGGAGATTACAAATTCAATTCTTCTTCAGATTTGGCAAAAAAGTTGGTAAAAAATTACCCTCAATAGGATTTTTAACTATTTGAACAATACTTACTACTGTGATTATGAAATTGTCATTTCATGAAAACTCTCCACTCTCAAAAATTTTAAGAGAAGATATTCGTATCTTCTCTTTTTTTTGTGCATATGCGACTATTTATTTTGAAATGAGGGTTAGGTATGAACAATAAATGGAGAGACTTCTTAATTGACGAAGAGGCAAAATATGAATATGATCCGAATCTATCGCTCATATCTGAAAACGATTTTGAGGATCTTGAAGACTATTCTCAGGTTTTAAATGAGGCTGAAGATCTTCTTGACGAAAAGAAGAGAAAAAAGAAGAAAAAAAAGAAAAAGAAGAAGGGCAAGAAGGATGCTTGCTATCACAAGGTACGTTCTCGATATGATGTGTGGCCGAGTGCTTATGCTTCTGGTGCTCTTGTTAAGTGTCGTAAGGTTGGCGCAAAGAACTGGGGTAACTCTAAGAAAACTAATGAAGAGTTAGAACTAGATGAAGATATACTAGAAGAAATCGAGTCTGAAGAAACATTAGATGAGAAAAAGCGCAAATTATCCTCTAAGCCATCATCAGAGAAATCTCTTAAGGATTGGTTTGGGAGAAAAGGAGCCAAAGGCTCTAAAGGTGGATGGGTAGACTGCAACGCA
>VMHT01055592.1_pt1 | contig 20176 bp, 18 predicted proteins | sample 4693611 | NCBI WGS metagenome assembly VMHT01 (sample SAMN12280063, study PRJNA550983) | marine metagenome | isolation source: seawater sampled from same location over 5 years 0.02-0.2 micron viral filtrate | place: USA: collected off the coast of southern California halfway between the port... ...
GAAGCACTGGAGAGTGTAGAGAGTGGTGAAATCAATCTCACGCCAAAAGACAGAAGTTATTTTACAGAGATGGCTAATACTCTGATTGCTAAAGAGGATGCTGCTACTGTCAAAGGGATTCTGGAGCGTTATCGAAACTCAGATGACGCTCGCGAGGACTCTGCCTTCGGAACGCTACAGCCTGAACTTCAACGTCAGATAGTTACAACTCTCGACGAAGGATACAAACAAAGTATAACAACTTTTTATGACCTTAAAACTAGAGTCGAAACCATAGATATTGGAGATCCTGCCGCTCAAACTAAATTTGCTCAGGCTACATTAGACGCAAATTTTTTACCTGATGCCCAACGGGACGAAATAATGCAAATCATAAGAGATAGGCAGGAGAATCCTAACCCTGTTGAAATGAGTGCGGGAGTAAAACAGAGGGCTTTTAAAATCCTTGAAGATCGTGCCAGTAACGGAGCAATTAAAAGATTCAAATATGAATACGATGAGATTGAACAAGGTGTGGAACTTGATGAAGAAGGTAATGAGACAGGGCGATCACAATTATTTGTTTTAGACGAAAATGCACCAGAGGAATTTCGTTTTGGAGAACAGAGGAAATGGTTATTCGATTGGAAAAGAAAAGGATTTATGCCGGTCGGTGATGACTATGAAGGCAAAACATTTAGGAAAATCGAGTTATCTGCGGAACAAGTTTTACTTTTTAAGGGAGAGAATAAAAAAACAGTCTACGAGGATGTTATTGCGAGTGAGGAGATTGATAGGGAATTAGGAAAGCTATATAACGCTTTAGAAGTAAAAATTGATGAAGGAGAAACCCGTAGCTTCCCGGAAGCTATAGAATGGATTGATACGGTGACCGGTAGAAATAAGAAAAAGCAAATTCAAGCTGTTATCGAGAAATCTGCGGATCAATCGCAAATGATAGATGATGAACTTGAAAGAGCAGTAGCTCGCGCAAGCGAACCGTTAATCAGGGCAATTCCGATCAAGTCTACTGAAGATTCCGAACAGAATGAAGATGGGAAGACATTCTACGGCCCGGACGGTGAGATGGAGACTCAAGAGGATACGGTACTGCGGATCGATGGGACGAATGGCACGATGATTATCCCCGGATACAATGAAAGTGTTGAGGTAGAGAATTCATTGTTCCCCATAGGAAAAAGGCCAAAAAACTAGTCTGATAAATCATCTGAGAAAACTCGATAATGGCTGAACCACTGCAACAGGGAAACGCGAATCAGATAACTCCTGATGAGGTTAAGAAGATAACTCGTCAAGCGATTGAGCAGCAAAATAAGAGGCAATCTCAGATACGCTCATACTTCACTGATCCTCAACACGGTCTTTCACAGGAAGACAATGCTAGAATTGATCAGATTACTCGACTTAATCCTGAAGAAAAACTAGGATATTTTAATGCCGAACTACTATCAAACGCGACTGGTTTGACGTTAGATAAAGTTTTATTACAACAACGTGAGTTACAAGAAGCATACTCTGAAAAGTATTTTGGTGAGGCTATCGAATCAGAAACTGATTTCTTCAATCGAGTCCGGGAAAATTTTCAGTTGGAAGAAAAAGCTGCTGCTGCTGCACAAAGAAGCGCACTATCTACGACAGATTCGGTGACTTCTAGGGCAAAGTTTTTGGACGAAAACAAGGATGACCCAGTCTTTCAGGGCAGCAAGGATAGGATTCTGAAATTCTACGATGATAACTTTGATGCATCGTCTGCTGACTTAGGTGAGTATCGTCCATTGATTAGAACGGCAGCACAAATGCTCACAGATCAAATGGGTGTCACTGACGGTGACATGGGTGACTTTGAGGATGAGGATTTCGTTAGAATGATCATGGAGGTTGACGAGGATAAACGCATGAGCGTTCTCCAAGCAATCGGAGAGGTTGCCGAGGAGGGTGAGGATAAGAACATCTTCAAAAGAATTGGCGAGCGTTTTGGACGATACATTGGAGATAAGTTAAGGACTTCCAATACTAATAAAAGACAACGAAATATAGAAGCTGCTGAAAAGGTGGCTTTGCGTGGCGGGATTGATGCGTCAGATTTTCCTGACGAACTTGGATTCGATCCGGGATCTAATCCTGAAGTTATAAAGGAATTGGCAAAGGGTGTAATGTTCCAGTCGCAACGAATTGCTTCGCAATCAGCGGTGGGGAAAAAACTTGGAGATTTTACCGAGTCACTATTTGACGTAAAAGTTCCAAAACTTGGAACGAAAGAATTTGAGGCGTTGTCTCCGTCAGTGCAAGAAACACTGAAGCGATTAGATGAGGAGAAGAAATTTCTCAATTTGTATCACGACATAAATCAGTTGGCTACTCAAGTAATTGACCCGGCTGAACCTAATACTACAAAAGAAGAAAACCCGGCCGCGTTTTACACAGCAAAGGCCGTCCTTGGACTTGCTTCGTCTGCGCCAGATTTGATAATGATGGCGAATCCGATTCTAAGGGCGGTGAATATTAAAACATTCTCAGATCGCTCGACATTGGATATTATGAGATCCAATCCCGGTATGTCTGCCAGCGATGCAACTGAATTGGGAACGACCGCAGGCGTTTTCCAGCATCTTCTGCAATACATTCCGTTTCAGGTTATTACGGGAAGGACTCCTTTTTTGGGGAGGCTACTAAAAAATCCTACACTTACAAAAAGGAGGCGAGCGGCAAATGCTTTAACTCGTCTGACAGTGGGAACTACACTGGAGTTTGGACAGGAGTTCGCTCAAGACATGGCCCCTTGGGTTGTTCAGTCAATTGCAGCAGCTTTGAAAAAGGATGTTCCTAATGTTAATTGGGAAGAAAAACTTAGCGTTTTTGCTTCAGAAGAAAACCTAGAGGAATTGATTCCAACTATCGTTCTGATGAACCTTATCGGTGCTGGCGTTGGATCGTGGCGTGACTATGCCCTTACCAAAGGTTTGATGTTTAGCACTGACGTAATGGTCGCGTCCGGGTTGACTGAGGCAGAAGCTCTTGAGGTCGATGCGTTGCAAAAGGAAGGCAAGCTGGATGAGGCGCAAGCGATACTCCGCAAAGGATTAAAGCGTGAAGAAGGCAAAAAAACTAAGACTCCCAATACTAGGTTAGCTGATGCGCTAAAGCTGCAAAAAAAGGAAATAGATAAAAGAAGCAAGATAATTGAGGAGGGTGAGGAACTTGGTTTCATTCCAACCACGATTAAAACCCAAAACGGTTGGGGTTTGCGTTTTGCCGATGAGAGCGTTGTGGAATTCCAGACCTACGCGGAATTGGAAAACGCAAGAGAAAAGCATCTCCAAGACAAATTTCTAGATTTACATGAGGAGATAAAGGCAACGATTTCACAGGTGGAAAAGGATGTAGAAGCAGGCCGAGAGTTAACATACTTAATAAAACCGTTTGAGAGGAATATGCTTCAAGTAGTTGAGGAAGGAGAAGAAACGCGAGAGAGGGCGTTGAATCGACTCGACATTGCTAAAGAGCAGACCGGGCAAAGTTTGCAAAATGATCTAGAAACAGAATACAATATTGCTCGCAATACGGCAGACTTGGAGGGGATGACCGATGACGAGCGTCTAGCGAATGCTAGAATTCTAGGTAAAAACGTCACCGAGTTTGCTAAGGGCATCGCAAAGACAACGTCAACACTGTATCAAGGATTTTCACCAATTACGATCATCGAGGAAAAGAGTGAAGGCGATGCAGCAGTGCTTTTGCAAGATGGCAAACGCGACTGGTTGATTTCTAAAATCCGTGGCTACGAAGAGGTTTCAGGAGATAAGGTGTTTATCTCTGGAAAAGCTGATGAGGATCTAACTAATGGTGACATCAAGGAAGCCTATTCTGCGTTAGTTCAATCCTACTTTGTCGGTAGGACTAAGAAAGGTGAAGTGCTTGGCAGAGCGGAAAAGGATTCAGAAGGAAAAGCTAAGAACGCCCGGCAGAAATATGCCGACATCATGCGTGCTGGCCTTGGTTCGACAATGGGAGCATATGCTCAATTCTTCCGCTCTATATGGAGGAGGGCAGCTAAACTAAACAAACTTCGCCGGGAAGGTAAACTTGATGCGGAGTTGGAACAGGAACTGGCGAGATCAGTCGGCATGAGTGACCAGGGTCAGTATGAGGCCGATGTCCTGACTGAAGCGGAGAAATTTAAAGAGGAGCTAGAAGAGGACGGTGTAGAATTGGAGGTGGAGGAAAGCAAGGTTGAGCCTACGGATGATGTTTCGTTTTCTGTTATCAATCAAAAGTCATCTCTTCGGTTGAAGATGACCCGAGCGCAAATCATAGAGGCAGTGGAGGCTTCGTCGGACTGGAAGGATTTCTACGAGAGGCATGAGGAACTTCTCCGCGAGTATTTTGGGCCTGATCATAAACTGTTTCAGCGACTTCTCAGTGCCACATCTCAGGCCGCAAGTGTAAAGGCCAATGTATCACTTGCGCTGAAGGCGTACGGTCAACTGAAGCGAGGAGAGGAATTTGTGGGCTATCTTGCTCCAGTAATCGGAAACTTGGAGAAAATCCGTAACGATAGTAAGAAACTCAACGGCAGGAAGATTGGAAACTACGAAGAGGCTTCCAGCGGAGACAAATCAAAGGTGGTCGTTGATCGGCACGTAGCGAGGATGCTTTTCGGGGTAACATCTCCTACCAAAGCGCAATTTGAAAAAGCAGAGAAAGTATTGACTGAGATTGCAAATCTTATAGGATGGGAGCCGCGAGAGGTTCAAGCCGCAATCTGGGCAGCATCAATCAGAAAAAGTGGAAATGAACCTGAGAGCTATGACCAATACCTCAAACGACTCAAGCGAGAAGGAAGTCTCGAACGACGAATTGGATTCCCTCTTCCAAGAAGCGGAGGAGATTCTACTCAAAGAGCAGGCAGAGGATCTGATTCTGGATCGAGCAACGTCTCTGGCGACCGATCAGGATTAGAGGCGGGTGGGCCTCTGACCGAAGCAGAGAGCAGGGACGAGATTGGTTTCTCTGTTATTCAAAGCACAGAATACCTTCGGAACGATGATCGGTTTGACGATCTTCTGAAAGAAGGCAAGATCAAGCCTGACCAGTCCATTGATAATTTCGTAGGACAGAACATTCTTCTTCACGCTCCTGACAATGCGTTTTCCGGCAAGGTAATATTTGAAGACGGGCAGGAGTTGGAAGGGAAAGGGGGAGTGTTTTATCCGGCACTTTTTGCTGATCTAAACTACTTTTGGGCATCCACCCAAGCAGTTGCTGAAAAAACAGCCAACCACCTAAACGAAATTGGAAGGAAGAACGGAGGTCGAATTCTCATGGGGTTGGTTTCGGCCCCGGTTGGCAAATTGTTTTCTTCTACGACAATGTCGCGGGGAGTTGTCCGATTCTTTGAGGCACTTGCGGATCAACCAAGAAAAACTGGAGTGACGAAGTCGAAACTTAACAGCATGATCGTTAAGGCGAGCAAGGTGTCCATAACTGACGATAAGGGGAAGGTAAACAAATTTAGAGACAACCCGTTAGCGGTTAAGGACGGACTGGCGGCAAACATCGATAGGATGGACGGTCTGCTAGATCCAGAAAATGCCGTCTTTGCTGTTCGCAAAGCGTTCGTTCAATCCCTGATCAAGCAACTGACTGACGAGATTGGAACTGCAAAGGCAAAAGCTGATCCGAAGATTATGAAGCAAGCGCGGTTTGTGGCAGACAAACTCCACGGGGATCACAATCCGTATGCTGCTGCAACATTGGCAAAAGGCGAACTTAGTGTGGCGAATTTGACTCAGGGATTAGGTAACCTATTGACCGAGCCGTTCCTTCGGGATTTCCAAGAAGGCAATCAAAACGGGATGATCTATGCAGTGATTGAGGCGCAGGGAGAGGTAGAGGCGATTGAATCAGATCACCATGAAAGCTACCCGTTCGCAATTGTTCCGAAGAACCGTGAAAGCAAAGTGGTTCTTCATACGATGAAAGAGGCGTTTGACTGGCAAAAGGTGGTTGGGCATGAAACTTCTGGTTTCGGGGATGTGGAACTGATTGATCCAAAGACTAAAAAGCCATATACGAAGTCGTTTGAAAAGGCGCGAAAAAACCTTTTTCCAACTTCTGGTATGTCTTCGACCACATTGAAGGTAATGCCTGGATCGGAAACGAGAGAATCAGGGAAGCAACTTTCCTTCTCCGTCATCGAAAACGCAGAGGAACGTATCGCGGATATGTTCTCGCCGTTCCAGCGATCACCGGTTCTGAGGCATGAGGTTGGGGCGAGAGCGCACAAGAAGATCCTAGACCTGTATGCTAAATTTCGTCCCGTATTTGAGGCAAACCGGACTCCCAAAGAAATCAACGAAGCAGCCCGGAAAGTTGAGGAAGAGAAACTGTCAGAGCTACTGGAGGGGATATCTCCCGCGACTGTTGGCGCACTGGAACTCAGCGACAGTCTTGATGATACGGCTCAACGTCCTATTCTAGCAGAACTGACAACTTACCGGACTATCACTAGGAAGGACGGCATACAGGTGAGGATGCCTGGTGGTTCGATCATGGGCAAGACTCGCGCTAAGGCAGAGGGGAGAAGCACTGCTGAATACAATGATATGCCTGAAGGTTTGCCATCTTATGTGTTTGGCGGGAATCTGTCCCCGGATCAGGCAGCAAAAATTGCTGGCTTCGATGACGTAGCAGAATTCTTCTCTGCTCTAGATTCGGAGATTAAGAGTTTTAATGATCAGAAGGAAGCTGCTGCTGCGGCGAGACGCGAGGTGGCTGGGATGTCGAGGGAAGCGAGGGAAGCTGGGCAGGCAAGGAAAGCAGAACTGCTCAAGGAAAAGAAGACCGTTGGCAGCGATAAGAAAACTTTATTAGGCGCACTGCGAATGCTCGACGCTGTTGTCAGCTCGCTGCCGATGGAGATCCGGGGGAAGGTCGGTGGTGTCACTGCCATCGCAAAGAGATCATCGCCAGAGGCAATGTTGAAGGAGATCGAGCGGCGCGTGAAACGTGCTGACCAAGAACTGGAATACTATTTGTATAAAGAAGCTGATGCCGCTCTCGATGATCCGAAAAATGGAATACTGGCGAGGATACAAAAAACTAAAGTTACCGAAGCTGGCAAGAAGTATAAAGGCCGTCTGGGTCAAAGTTTCTATACACTGGTAGACGCTGCGAAAGAGGCTAGGAATTTGCTTACATTGGAGCAGGGGGAAGCAGAGGCACAAAAAGCAGAGATCGACATTGCTAGTATTGAGGAAATTAATTTCGATACGTTGAGCGAGGAAAAAAAACAGCAACTAATGGAGGACAGTGTCCGAGCTGGTCTGCTGGCTGAAATCTACCGGGCCTTCGCCGGTTGGAGAGATCGAGACGCTACGCAACGGCATGACGCTGTTAAGATGCTCAACGATCTCTACAACGGTGCATGGATCAATGCGCTTGAGAGTGAAGCTGAAAAACGAGAGCGGTATGAAGCATTGCGTGGTGAGGCAATAGATTCAACCAATGCCGATAGTTCAGCGAAGTCGCGCAAGAAGAAAAAGAATGAGGTGAAAGGCAAACGAAAAGGGATTCTAGGATTTCAGCCTTGGGACTTTGTTGTTTCTTACCTATTCGGAGAAGATTCGGAAATAGCGATCTATCTTGCTGATGGGCAGAGAAAAGCCGAAAACGATTTAACGGACGCAATGCAAGCCATCTACGATGACTTCGAAGCCTATGTTAAAGAGAACATCGAATCTGATGATGTGAAGTCAGCTAAAATTTTGACCAAGTTGGATGAGCCAACAATAGAAACTGACGAAGGAATTTACTCTGAATTGGATGCTGTTGACATTCTTCTGACATGGGATCAAGAGGACGGGCGGCGGCACATGGAGGGCCACAAGGATGAGGAGACTGGCAAACCTAACGGCGATTGGCATTACGGCGAAGAGTTCGTAAAACAAATCGAAAAGGGTTTGAGTGATACCGGTAGGATGATTTTATCTTTCTTGCAGAGCAGATATTCGCAGGAATACGACAGGTTGAATAAGCTCTACAGGAAACAGAACGGGGTAGATATGCCGAAGAACAAGTTCTACGCTCCGATTTCTGTAATCCCTATTCAGTCAAGTGAGGGAGATAATACCGATCCTACAACCGGAATGCAGTTGTCCAGAAACAATACTCCCGGTGCATTAAGAACAAGAGGTGGTTTTATTGCGGAACCTGACTTCCAAAACGGTCTTGAAAAATACTTCTCACACAAGCGTCAGATGGAACACTGGTTGGCCTTCTCTGAATTTTCACAGGAGGCGAATGCGGTTCTTGGCAACAGAAAGGTTAGAAATGCAATTTCTGCAAAGGCCGGTCAGGAGTCAATCAACACGATAGTGGAGTGGACTACCATGTTTACCGAGGGCGGGGTGCGAGCGGCAGGCGTTCATTTAGGCTTCAATAAGTTTATACGCGAAGTGGGTGGAAACTTTGCGATCATGGCCCTATGGGGCAGGCTCGGAACAATTGCAATTCAGGTGACTCAGCTTGCTGCCGGGAATGTTGTGATGTCATCGTATCAATATAATACTCGCTTATTCAAGCTGTTCGCTGGTCAACTCGGTTGGGGAGTTGCAATCAATTCAGACTACATCAAACGGCGACTAAGAGAGCAGCCAGTGATGGTTCGTGAGTTGATGAATGATTTAGGCAAAAGCAAGCCAACGAAAGTTAAATTTAATGCACAAAAAGTTGGAAAGTTAATCGGTGGTGCTGATGCGCTTTTCACTGCGGGAACTTTTGCAATTGTTTATGATCATCGCCTACAAAAAGCCTTGGAAAGAGGATTAGAGAGGGGCGAAGCGGAGGCGTTTGCGTTAAACGAGGCCGAGCGGGTAACGGATCGATTAGCACAACCCACAAGATCAGGCGCACGTTCGATAATTGAAAACACTACGGTTAATCCATTAGCAAAAATCTCGTGGGTATTCGGCAGTGAAGCACGAAAGAATATTTCGCTTATGATTCAGGCTAAATTGCAAAATGGAGTTTGGTCTAAAGAGATGGGGAGGGCGACGATGTTCGCTATCGTTGCGAACGCATTAATAGCTGCCATCATACGAAATTCATGGCGCGATCTCAGAGATGATGAGGATGATGAAATCTTCGACCCGAAACATTGGCGAATGAAAAAAATTATCGCGTCTGTTCTAACCGATTGGATGTATGGGGTTCCGGTTTTAGGTGAAGAGGTGCAAAACGCGGTTCTGGCACTTTTGGGTGAAACACAGCCGCAAGGGACTGCATTCTCTGCAATCCCAAAGGCAGCCTACGCTGTTAAGAATCTTCATAAGATTGAGGACGTTGATGATCTTATGCGGTCAACAGAAACGATTATGACCGCACTTGGATTGTTCAATGACCAAACTGCGGCAGCAGCGGTTTTCATGCATCCGATGAGAGACGGCGTTGATATAATAACAAATTTAATAGATAACTAGGTTTCAGGAACTACACTAATAATATGATCACCACTGAAAATTCAGCAGTTTCCTATAGCGGAAACAATTCAACCGAGCAGGTTTACACTATTCCGTTCCCGTTTTTGGAAGCGAGTCACGTCAAATGTGAGGTGACCGATTCAGGCGGGACAATCACAACGCTCACAGATTTCTCTGTAGTCGCCAGCAAGGACGGTGAGGGGCGCAACGTGAGCGGCGAAGTTCTGACCGGTTCTGCAATTTCAACCAGTTCAACCATTCGGTTTTTCCGCGAAACGCCAGCAATCCAGACATTAGACCTGGTAGCGGGTGGTTCTCTCCCAGCCGAAGCAGCGGAGACTGCCTTCGACCGGGCGACAATGATCGCTCAGGAGGCTCGCCGGGATTCTGTTTATTCCGGCACAAGTAACATCACGGCATCTGAAACCGGGCTTGTTTCACAAGTTTCGGCAGGATCTTTTGTAGGTCGAACGATTTCCCCAGACGCAAGCTCGCCCATAGCGATTACAAATGGTGATGGGGTTGACGGCAATCCTACCATCGGACTTAGTGAATCTTCGCTCGCTACTGCCAGCACATTGGCGGATGCTGATTTATTTCTGGTCAGTGTAGGAGGCGCGTGGAAGAAGGCCAGCAAATCCACACTTGAGGATTCGCTAGTCCAAACCCATTACGGAACTTTCAATGTTCGTGCAGGCGATTTGATTCCAGATACAACTTCAGGCCCAGATGTAGGTGCTTACACTGGCGGCACTATTGATGAGGTCGTTGCTCGGTTCCAAGGCTCTCAAGATGAATCTGCCTATCATCGGTTTTTTCTGCCCGGTGATTACAATGGCGGCACATTGAAACTGAGATTGATATATTTTGCTCTAACAAGCGGGACGGCATTCGATTGGAAATTCAAGGTCAATGCTGACTGGCCCGGAAGCAATTATTCGGGAGAAGGCAGCGGCGACTATAATCCTGAATTCGATGGAACTGTGACTGAATATTCGCTCGACGCTACGCCAGCTACGATTGCGGTTGATGGCGAGACGAGTTACGGCGCGGTTTCCGTATCCGATCCTGTTTCAATCGGATCTGGATACAGTGCCGGTGGGCCAATGATGCTGAAAATTTCGAGGGATTATTCAACCGGGATGCCAACAGCTATCGTTTTAGGAATGCAGATTCAATACCCTTTCCAATCGCAGCAAACGGCTTGGACTTAATAAACTTGATTTTTATAAGGTTTCAGGAGACGCTGACTTTTAACATTGCCTCAATTATGAATCGACAAAAAACACTAGGAATCATCCGTCACTTGCTTACCTTCGGAGCGGGAATCGCTACGGCGCGTGGGTATGTGCAGGAGGATATTGCACAAGAAATCATCGGTGGCCTTGTTCTGCTCATCGGGACTATCTGGTCGATATTTGCACCAGAAAAGTCAGCATGACACTGTTTAGAGCGGTCGCTGCTTTTTTTAATGCGGCGACCGCTTTACTCAAAGTTTTGCCGATCATTGAGATTCGCAAGATCGAGCGGCAGATAGAGGATTATGAGGATGAAATGCATCGCCTTGCTTTGTCTGGTTCTCCTGCTGCCAAGCTGCGAATCGAGACGATTGCAAAACGCAAACAACGAGCGAGTGAACAGGTCGGCTTTATACGATCCTCCCACGGTGACTCTGATACCGGGTAAAACCTACCAATTTGAGGAAGGTGTTCTCACAGGGGACAATCAACGGTTTCACAGTGAGTATAGTTATTTAAGAGCCTTAATCATCGGCAGTAAATGATCGATTGGGAAAATCTTGAGCAATCTGATGCGGTCGTCATCCAGCATGGCCTAAAGGCTCTTGGTTTCTACGATGGCACTACGCGAGGACTTCCGGGGCCGATCACTAAAGCGGCGTATCAAAACTACTTGCAGACCGTAAAAGCTCAATCAAATCCGGCTACTGGAAGTGAACGGAATCCTCTTACCAGTGAGCTAATCGACATCCTCGTTTCTGAAACCGGTGTCCGCGAGATACCGCTCAACAGCAATCGCGGCCCAGATGTTGAGAAATACCAGGCATCAACTTGGCTCGACGGTTCTGGTTGGCCTTGGTGCGCGGCATTTATCTGCTGGGGAATCCAGCAGCTTGATACTAAATATGATCTTCCATTTGCGCGTCCGCAAACGGCTGGTGCTTGGGACTTTGAGCGATGGGCAAGGACTGAAAAACTAAAACTCTTCAAGCCGAAAGAGAAAATCCTAGCCGGGGACATCCTTGTCTACACGTTTTCCCATATCGGATTGGCGATTGACGATGAGTTGGACGGCTTTGTGAACACTGTCGAGGGGAATACCAACATCGGTGGATCGCGTGAGGGCGGTGGAGTTTACGCGCAGAAGCGAAAACTCTCTCTGGTTCGCTCGCACATTCGATTGTTTTAAGGGAGAAAAGGGGGGGGATGGAAAAAGACGCTTTTTATTATAGTTCGCTTCTGGACTACGCATCGACCGATACGCAAAAGTCGGTGTTAAAATTACTCAGCGATAACGGTGGTAAGATCCGCAAAGCAAGCCGCGTTCTCAATAGACATCATTCGTCTTTGGTAAAAACAATCCAACGGATCGAGGCAAACGCTGCTCGTCGAGGTTGGTCGCCTGCCCACAATGTAACCAGCCCATGTCCTCCCGGCTACCATCTGAAAGGCACGTCAACGCTTTTAGGAGAGGACGGTGAAGTTAAGCAACAGTGGGTCAAAACGGATGCCGACAAGGGTGCTGAGTTAGAGATTGCCAAACAAATTTACGAGGATTTATCGAAAGATGTAAAACGTCTCCCGGCAATTCGGAAACCGATAAAGTGCGATGAGGAGCTATTGAATTTTTATGTATTGACCGATTGCCACATCGGGATGCTGGCTTGGCACGAAGAGGGTGATCGAGATTGGGATTTAAAAATCGCAGAGGACGTGGTTATCGATGCGTTCAGGTCGATGGTGCAACAGAGTCCTAAAGCTAAACGCTGCGTCATAGCCCAGTTGGGGGATCTCCTTCATTGGGATTCTCTCCTCCCAGTCACGCCTGCCAGTGGCCATGTGCTGGACGGAGACGGGCGTTACGCGAAGGTAGTTGGAATAGCAGTCAAGATCATCAGGACGGTCATAGACGACGCTCTGAAGAAGCATGAGAGCGTTCATGCGGTCATGGCTACCGGGAACCATGATTCGTCTGGTTCGATTTGGTTGAGGCAACTGCTCGCTGCTCTTTACGAAAATGAGCCGAGAGTCACAGTCGATCTCAGCCCGAAGCCTTTCTATTCGCATCAACATGGATCAACGATGCTCGCAATGCATCACGGTCATATGGTGAAGCCTCCGTCCTTGCCCGGATTGTTTGCTGCGACCGAATCGGAGATGTGGGGTAAAACGAAATACAGATACGCTCACATTGGTCATCGCCACACTTCAAAACTGATGGAGAGCGAGGTCGGAGGTATGCACGTTATAGAGCATCCAACGCTGGCGGCGAGAGATGCCTATGCATCGCATCACGGTTACTTCTCAAACTCAGGGGCGAGAGCGACTACCTACCATAGCGAACACGGCGAGTGTGGCAGCGTCGTGGTGAGGCCCAAAGTTTAAATATGGAAAATAAAACAGCAAAACTTCTCAAGCGGTTCCGATTGAGTAAGGTAAATCAACCGAAGCGAACTCCCGGTCATCCGAAGAAAAGCCACATGGTATTAGCTTCTGAAGGCGGGAAAACGAAACTCATCCGGTTCGGTGAGCAGGGTGCTAAGACTGCCGGGAAACCGAAGGCTGGGGAATCTCAGGCCATGAAGAACAAGCGTAAGAGTTTCAAGGCGCGTCACGGTAGGAATATCAAAAAGGGCAAGATGAGCGCGGCTTTTTGGGCCGCAAAGACTAAGTGGTGATGCCTGACCGCTTGGAGGGATACGGTTATTACGAGGCAGATCAGGACGGCGGGACAGGCCAGTGGATCTCTTCCCAGCAACATTTTGAGGAAGAGCTGCTCGCTGCAATTATGATTCTTTTGGAGGCCAGTGAAAGCACTGAATCTTCAACAATTGCGACTTAACCGCTTTTTTCGTGGGGTTTAGCGCAATCGTATTTATTGAATAAAATTTCTTTTTTATTCAACAAATCGACGCAAGTGCCAGATCCTTGATGCCAGTGCGAAGCTGCTGGTTTTTTCGCAACTTGGTCTTCACTAGCAACGCTTCATCGCTAGTCAGCTTCACCGTGACGGATTTCGGATAGACTGTGCGAGAGAGGTTGACCGAGTTAATGTCGGCTCCAATGGTCTTTAAGGCACGTAGTTGATCACTGCTGACGTTGTCTCGATACCATTTCCGGCGAAGTTCAAGACGCTCTGAATCAGTGAACTGGTCGAGCGCGAGGATGCGGATTGTGGGGCCAACACGCTTGCCTATTCGCTTTGCTGCCTTTCTAAACAGATCAAACTCATCCGGGGTCACCGCTACAGAGATTTCAATATCTCTTGGCACGTTGGTCGAGCGGTAATACTCAATCTTTTTATCGCGGAGACGAGGATGAGCTTCCTGCTTGCGCTGAAGCTCTTCCAGCCTGAAATCTTTGTCGCGAGCATAGTTTTCACGATACCATCGCCTGCGATACGCTTTCTGCTCTTCGGGATCGGAATACGGCGGCATATCACCAAGCGTTATTGATTTCGTCATCGGCTGGAATCAGATGACCGTAGTGCTGTTCAAACACGATTATCGAATGGCCTAGCCATTTGGCAACCTTATAAGGACTAGTCCCGGCTGACGCATGGAGACTTCCGAATGATCTGCGAAGATCGTGGAACGTGCATTCAACGCCAGCTTTCTCCCGGAGAGAATTGAACGCCTTGCGAAAGTCCCATCGGTATCGGCCTACGTTCCTCGCGCTTGGTCGCACCAGGTATGGCTGCGGGATCTCGATTGACTCTAGGAAATCAGCAAACTCATCCGTGATCGGAATCGTTCTATCCCGGCCATTCTTTGGACTCCAGTCGATGTTGCCCTTAACGTGCAGCAGTTTTGATTTGAGGTCGATCCAGTCAGGAGTCGCATGGAGACATTCATTTTTCCTCAATCCAGCTTGCAGGGCGAGGAATACCAGCATCGACATATCCCTGTCGCCTTTTGCAGTTTCGATCAAGGAACGCGCCTGCTCCCGGTTGAGAAAATTGTATCGAGGACGTTTGACCTGTTTCTTCCGAGGGATCTCCAGACAGGGATCGACCATAATATGGCCGTTCGCAGTCAACCAGCGGGTAAAACGAGAGAGGATAGCAAGCTGCTGGATCGCTGTATTCTCATTCGCGTAAAGCGACAACCATCGCTTGATACTCTGGACAGTAATTTGTGTCGGGTGGTGGATCTTAAAATCGCGGCAGAAGGCAGTTATTCTAATGCCTTGATCGACGGCCCATCCTTCAGTCTGATACTTTTCGACAATGCAATGCTTCCGATATTGATTGATCAAGTCAGTGACGTAACTTTCACCATTGATATAGGGGAGGGGATTGGCGAGAATTTTGTGAGCAATTTCGATTGCTTCGATCTCGTCGTTTGTTCCGAGAGAGACGCGATGCTGCTTGCGGTTCGCCGTAAAGCGAAACCAGAACGTTTGCCTTCGTTTGTAGATGCCTTTCACAGTGTGCTAAAAACGTGTGCTAAAGTGGGCAAAATTAGCACAAATTGCAATACCTGATTCAGCAAGATCCTTTATTTTATACGGGTTTCAGGGCCGCTCGCGGTTATGCCATGCAGATGCTCTACCAACTGAGCTAATGCCCCTTTTGCTTATTCTATAAAGGTTTGAAGATTTTCACTTTTAACCGTGTGCTAGAAATTGTGTGCTAATTAATTCCTACTAATTAGGTCAAGAATCTCTTGTGCTGTTTCTTGCGGACTCTTCTTACGGCTCTCAACGATCTTAATGAATTTACTTCCGAGATCGATCAGATCCTGATCGGTGAGTTTATTTGACTTGAAGCGGTCACATTCGCAGGCGTAGAGGTCAAGCGAAACCATCAAATTATTCAGCAGTGGATCTTCTCTCGCCAGTCGGCTTAGTCGCATCGCTGACTCCGTTGGCCGGTTGGATTCCAGAAGCTCGACAAACTCCAAATCGAGCAATTGTGAAAGAACTTTGGTCTGATCGTCTGTCAGAGAGCGCAATCCACCGCTATTGAGAGGACGAGTGAGATAAGTAGCCCAAGGTTGACTAAGACCAACCGATTCAGCAATTCGTTTTTTGCTCAATCCCTTAGCCTTAATAGCATGGGAGATAAGTCCTTTCATATTATCCGTCAGTTTGATTCCCATAATGCAATCGAGAGTGTTACGCAATTGTATACGTTATTTGCTCAAAACGGTAGCCAAACTTGTGTCTTTTCTGTTTACAAAACTTAAATTAAGGATAAAGAAATATATGGACACTAAACCCATAAGGGTCGGTATTGCTACGCATAGCCGACTTTCATCAAACGCAAAGAAAAGCCCTAGATCCCTACAGGAGTTAGCAAATCTCCTTCTGAATTACGGGTTAACTAAACTGGAAAACGACGAATTGGAACTCGTCGATCCACAAATTAAAGAGCAAAAGAAAGGTTCACATAAATGAATAGTCAGGCAAAAAAAATTGGGGAATATCTCCTTTCTGGTGGAAAAATCACCAGTCTGGATGCGTTCCGGGAATTCAATTGCACACGGTTAGCGGCCCGAATCCATGATCTTAAAAGCATGGGATTCACGATTGATAAGGAGATGATCAAGACGCAATCAGGGAAACTGGTCGCCGAATATAGCCTCAATCAATGATCACAAGTGTTTTAAAATGCTCCTGCGGCGAGATGCTTTGGGCGAAAATTCTTGGTTCAGATCCAAGTATTGATTTAGCTCTAGGTAACAGTCCACAAACGGTGACGTTTGAGATCGAGCCTTGCGAAATTTGCCAGCAGAAAGCGCAAGAGGCAGGATACAATCTTGCCCGGAATGATGAGCTTGCTCCGATCCTGATCGATGCGCTGGAGCGTTTGGTGAAGTCGAATGGTTTCGACCAGGTTCAACACGCTGAGAAGGTTCTAACAGCAGTGAAAGGATTGCCAGATGCGTAGTCTTCAACCAATTCAAGGCACTTACGAGATGTATCTCGTTGGCGGCGAAAATGACGGCGAAAGCGTTGAGTTTGAATACGACCGTTGCGAGCAGGGTTTCCTCAAGATCACAGACTTGAGGTTTCAGGAGACGCAAAGTAAATGCGAACTGACTGACGATATTGCTGATCGCATTGAGGATTACCTACGCGAGATATGAGAACAATAACCCGGCAGACCATGACGCAGACCGAGCTATTCGCTGGTCTAACGAGACAGATCGCAGAGGACGCGATCGCAGCAGGCTGGATCAAGCCGTGTTGCCAGAAGGTTCCAGAGCGGGGCCGCACAAAAAAAATCTATTCGGTGCGCGATTTTAGACAAGTCGAGCAGCGGATTTTAAATGGGGAATACCCACAACCTAAGTAACAGACATATGATAATCGAAAGTAATAATATCCCACCGGGATTGACAGGCGGTGTGATGAAGCTGCTATGCTTCATCAGCGAAAATAGAGACAGTAATTGTCACGCAATCGCCGAGGCATTACAGGTCACGCCAAGTAATATCACATCCGTGATGGATACAGCCGAGCGGTGCAATCTTGCCGTTCGGGTCAGAAAACCGGGCGACCGGCGAATGTATTCCTGCCAGCTAACTGACATCGGAATTGGCATCGTGGATCAACTGAAACCACAGGAGGATTCAGAATGAGCGACATAGATGACGATTATGCTGCCTACCGCGATCAAAATCATCCGCGTCATGCGACGGTGGTGGAGTTCGTTGATGAAATGATGGAAGCAGAAATGAAAGCAGCGAATTCAGGTGATCAGGATGACCGTTTTATTACAGAACAAAAGGTTCGGAACTTCATGATGGACAAAGGCATTTCACCAGTGAGAGCGCATGAGTTAGTCAAAGCGATCATCGACGGCGAGTGCAAACAAATTCAAATCAATTATTCAGATGACAACAGCAATAGAAAAGACAAGTGACCAGAAGCGCAGTGCGCTGGTGGTCATGGCAAACAAATTCCAAGTGGAGCCGAAGCAACTTCTCTCGACTCTCAAGGACACCGCCTTCCGGGGTGCAACTGATTCGCAGATGATGGCACTTTGCGTGGTGGCTAACGAATACGGATTAAATCCGTTCACAAAGGAAATCTATGCCTTCCCGGACAAAAAGGGTGGCGGGATCGTCCCGGTTATATCGTGCGATGGATGGTATCGAATCGCAAATGATCACGATCAGTTTGACGGGTGCGAACTAATCGAGAACTGCGAGGATGGAAGGCACGTTTCAACGACCTGCCGCATCTTCCGAAAGGATCGCTCTCATCCTGTAGAGATCACTGAATTCCTCGATGAGTGCAAGCGGAATTCCGAGCCTTGGAACAAGCAACCGAAGCGTATGCTTAGACATCGAGCCTTCATTCAGTGCGCTCGCGTGGCATTCGGCATGAGCGTTGCAGATCCAGAGGACGCAGAGCGTATGGCTGAATACCAGAAGGGTGAGCCGGTGAAGGCCAATGGCAATCCCTTCAAACAGGAAGAACCGCTCGCTGCTGCAACTGTAGAGATTGAGCCAGCAGAGATTGAAGAGCCAGCAGAAACAGGAGACGGGCCTGATGGAGACTTCAATTGGGAAATCAATCTAGAGGAGGCGAAAGCATGAGCGAATTCAATCAATGCACTATCTTTGACTGCGAGCAACGCAGTGATGAGTGGTTCGATCTGCGAAAGGGGATTCTAACCGGCTCTGAATTCGGGCCTTGGTTGCTCAAGGATTCGGACAAGCGTAGCCGGGACGCTAGAGAGAAGGCCATCTGTAAACTGGTCGCGCAAGCGGCCGGGGGATGGGAACCGCCAGTTTTCGAGAACGAGGCAATGAAACGGGGAACGCTGATGGAACCTGACGCTGTTGCTGCTTTTGAAAGGTGGAGCCGAAAGAAGGTGTCCGATGTCGGTTTCTGCCGGTCAGTCCACGGTAAGTTTGGATGTTCACCAGATGGTCTGCTCAAAGGCGAGAATTCTGGTTTCGAGGGCAAGGTTCCGATCTCAAGCACACACGTGTGCTACCGTAGGGCGGGAGTCCTGCCGGAAGTATACAAATACCAGGTGCATGGCTGCATGGCCGTTACTGGCGCGGAGTCTTGGTGGTTTCAAAGCTACGAGCCGAGACTGGCATCGTTCCGAATCAAGGTGGTGCGCGATTCATTCACTGATGAGCTATTCGATGCACTATGCGAATTCTCAAGGCAATTGGATCAAGCCATTGCTGAAGAATCGCAGGCGTGGGAACTCGAAAATAAGGTTTCAGCCGATGCAGCGTAATCCATTATCACCGTCAGAACACGTTGAGCAGCGACAGCTAGTTCGCTGGGCAACGGTGTTTGCGAAGAAATACCCGGCACTGGATTTGTTGTTTGCGATTCCGAATGGAGGGAATCGAAATGTCATCACCGGGAAGCTACTCAAAGCCGAAGGTGTCAAGGCCGGTGTGCCGGATCTCTGCTTACCCGTTCCCAGCGGAGATCATCACGGCTTGTTCATCGAACTGAAGCGTGAGTCTGCCCGTCCAAAACGGGCAGGCAAGGGTGGCGTATCGACCGCCCAGCGATGGTGGCTGGACAGTTTATCTAAACAAGGTTTCCGAACCGAAGTCTGTTACGGGGCCAAACACGCAATCGAAATCATTGAACACTATCTAGGGGAGGGCGATGAATGAGTTGGCTTTATTCGCGGGTGCTGGCGGAGGAATACTCGGAGGGCATCTCCTTGGATGGCGCACAGTGTGCGCTGTGGAATGGAACGCCTACGCAGCTTCCGTCCTGGTGCAACGACAGAACGATAAGCAACTGCCAGCTTTCCCAATCTGGGATGACGTTCAAACCTTTGACGGCAAGCCATGGCGAGGACGTGTTGATGTCGTATCTGGAGGCTTTCCCTGCCAAGACATCAGTTGCGCCGGCAAAGGTGCAGGCATCGAAGGAGAGCGATCTTCCATGTGGACGCACATGGCGCGAATCATTGGAGAAGTTCGACCTCAACACGCATACGTGGAAAACTCACCAATGCTTGTGGGACGAGGACTTACAACCGTCCTCAGTGATCTTGCCGAAATGGGGTATGATGCAAAATGGGGAATTGTGGGAGCGCATCACGTCGGCGCTCCCCACAAGCGCGACAGAATCTGGATTGCTGCCTACGCCTCGAGCAACTGACGGTGACAAAGGCAGCAGAACTAAAACAGGTGCTGAAAAAGAGTATGCGCGTGGCAAAAACAAGGATTTGGGAATGTTTGTCGCTATGTGGCCTACGCCGCGAGCGCAAGAGGCTAAACACGGCAAGCCAACCGATTGGGAGATGCAAACTGACCATGAAGGGACAAAGCATTCACTTCGAGTTCAAGTTGCGAAGCGCGATAAAAATTGGCCTACGCCCACCGCAAACGAAGATGCTGCTGGGACACCTGATGGCAAAATGCAGTGGATACTTAGTCACGCAGCTAGGAGTGGATACTGTACAAGACTGGAATATCAGAAACAAAAATGGCCTACGCCAACATCATCAGAATATAAAGG
>VMHT01064539.1_pt1 | contig 20173 bp, 33 predicted proteins | sample 4693611 | NCBI WGS metagenome assembly VMHT01 (sample SAMN12280063, study PRJNA550983) | marine metagenome | isolation source: seawater sampled from same location over 5 years 0.02-0.2 micron viral filtrate | place: USA: collected off the coast of southern California halfway between the port... ...
GATTTTTTAACATACATTGCTGAGGCTGAACAAAATACTATAGCAATCGACTTTGATGGAGTTATTCATAATCATAACTTAGGATTCCATGATGGTACTATTTATGGAGATCCTATTTTAGGTTCTTTAGAAGCAATTAAGTTTTTATCTACACAATACCAAATAATAATTTACACTTGTAAAGCTAACCCTAACCGTCCCTTAATTAACAATAAAACAGGAATTAAACTTATCTGGGAGTGGTTAGATAAATATGGTTTTACCCCTTATGTAAAAGATATTACGTTTACTAAACCTAATGCTAAGTTTTATATAGATGATAAGGCTATTTATTTTGATAACTGGAAAAATGTTTTAGAAACTTTAAATGATGTTTAATAAAATTAAAGATATAGAATATGGGGTAAAAATCTCCCTTGAGGATGAAGGTCTAACCCCAGATCAATGTGTCAAAATAGCTTGTTTAAGTCATTTAAATAATATTCCTTTAACTATGAAAATAGGAGGAGCTGAAGCTATTTCTGATATAAGAATAGCCCATAATATAGAATGTGAAGGTTGTGTAGCCCCTATGATTGAATCACCCTATGCCTTACATAAATTTATTTCTTCGGTATATAATAATTCGTTTGAGTTTAAGAAATTATATATTAACATTGAAAGCAAACAAGCTTATTTAAATATAGAAGATATTTTAAATTCTCCTGATATTAAACATTTATCAGGTATAGTATTAGGTAGGTCAGATTTTGTTCAATCATTTGGATATACTAAAGATAAAGTAGATTCTGATGAAGTTTATTCTATGGCTGAAAAAATCTTTACTTTGGCTAAAAAGAAAGGATTAACTACTTTAATGGGGGGTAACTTAAATGTTAATAGTTTAGATTTTATTAAAAGGTTATATGATAAAAAATTATTAGACTATGTGGAAACTAGAAATGTTAAGGTTAAATTAACTAAAGATTTTTTAGAAAATTATTCCGATAATCTAACACAAATGATAAGATTTGAAATAGATTGGTTAAACCTTAAAACTACTCAATTACAATCTCTATTTAAAAAAGATATAAAACGAGTATCAAACTTAAAATTAAGAAACTAATGAATAAACTCACTGCTATTATACCTGTTAGGCAGGGTTCTCAAAGGGTTAAGAATAAAAACTTTAAACCATTTGCGGGTAAATCTCTTCTAGAACATAAAATTGAACTCACTAAACAATTACCTGTTGATGAGATCATTATAAATACAGATAGTGATTATGCTATAGAATTAGCTAAAAAAAATAACATATCTTACCATAAAAGAGATCCATATTATGCTAGTTCTGAATGCACTAATAGTGAATATCATGAATATTTAGCTAAAGTAACCAACTCAGAAAACATCTTAATAACTCAAGTTACAGCACCTCTTATTAAGTTAGAAACCTATATAGAAGCTATAGATATCTTTAATAATGTTAACTGTGATAGTTTAATGTCTACTAAAAAAATAGTTGAATATATTTGGCATAAAAATAATCCTATTAATTATAAGTTAGATTACGCTCCTAATTCACAGGATTTACCTAATTATTTTGCTCCTACTTTTGGGGTTATTATAGCTAATAGAGAAGCAATGCTTAAATCGAGGAATTTTATTTGTGATAATCCTTATTTTTATCCTATTTCTGATAAAGAATCTATTGATATAGACACAGAGTTAGATTTTGAATTTGCTGAATTTTTATTTAAAAAAGAATATAATGTCTAAAAATCTCTTAGAACTAAAAAATAAACACTTAGGAAAAGATATTTGGATTATATCTGCAGGATCTTCTATGGATTATATTTCTAAGGATTTCTTTAACGAAAAAATTTGTATAACTGTAAATGATATGGTTAAACATTTTGATTGTAGTTATGTAGTAATGAAAGATTGTCATAAACCTAAATTTTCAGAAGCTATAAAATATTCATTAGAAAAAAATATACCTTTAATATACTCAAAGTATCATGAGGGTAAATCTAGATCTCGACTTAATAATCCTACCCATTCTAATTCGTATTTTTTTGATCACAATCCTAAAATAAATCATTTTCATGAAGAAATCTTGAATTTAAAAGAAGATGAAATTATAGTCTCTAGATCTACCATAACATCAGCAATGCATGTAGCTGCTTATATGGGGGCTAAAAATATTATTTTATGTGGTCATGATTGTGGAACTATTGATGGAGATTTATATTATAGTAAATATAGACCTGGTAATAAACATCCATTAGAATATTGGCCTGATGGGTTAAAAAATGCTATATCAAAATATGAGGGGCAATCAATGTTAACCCGCCAGTTATTAAAAGAAAGATATAATTGTAATATAGTTTCTTTAAACCCCTTTATTAGTTTTAATTTAGAGGGGTATGAATTTAAAGCTCTAAAATGATGGGTATGGACATAAAATATATTTCATTAAATACAATAGATATTAGCTCTTTTGAATTAATCAGAGAAAAAATATCATCTTACAAAAACCAGGATCATAGTAGGTGGGTGTTTAAAGACCCTAAAACTAACTTATACTATAAACTATGGAACGAAACTTATATAAGAAAAAACAACATACTATCAGGGGTATTATCTAATTTTTATGATAAAACTACATGTCCTGCTCTTTATGGCCTTATATTTTGGGAAGGAACGTGTAGGGGATATATTATGCATGAATGTGAAGATTATGATACTATTGATAATAATTTTTATTCAATTATAAAAGAAAAAACATACGAAACACAATATTTTGCGTATGATTTTTGCCCCCAACATATTAAAAAATATAATGGGCAGCTTACTTTAATAGACCTAGAAGGTATATATCACTTAGATTATTATGAATCTAAATCTAAAGAACACCAAACCCTTCAAATTCCGGGTAAGTTTGTAGAATATGAACCTTATAAACATTATATTGAATCTATTCTACATACCCCTCTTTCCGAAGAAGAATTTTTACAATTACCACTCCAACAAGGAAAGGGGGGAAAAGAAATAATCCTCCAAGATTATACCCTCAAAACAGTAAAAGATGTAGTTAACTTTTTTAAAAAACCCGATAATATTGTAAAGGTTAAATCAACTTTAACTCCTAAAAATTGGCAGTATTTTAATTGTATGTTAGCTGAATTTAGACATAATGTAGGGGATCACCATGAGTTAGGGTGGGAAAATATGACTGAGGAATATTATAATAATTTACCCTTAATGTCTGATAATGAAATAGCTCAGTTTTTGAAAAATGCCCCAGTTCCATTCTTTACAGATTTAATAAAACATGGTTACCACAGAGCGTGTTCTATGATAGGTAGATTAATTAATGATAAACCATATATTCCCTTTTATGTAAATAAAAGAAATTTTCACGGTGAATCCCCCCTTAATAATATTAACTATATTAATATATTAGATAATTTAGGAATACCCCGAAGTGAATATTCTATATCTAATAGTGCTATATTATCTTTAATGGGGGTGCCCGAAAGGGTAAAAAATAATGGTGATTTAGATATTATAATTTCTAGTAAGCTTAGAAAATTTTTAGAAAAAACTAATTTAAACCTCCCCCCGGAAGCCCATCCTTTTGAAAAAAATAGTGGGAAGTTTACCCAATTTGGGTGTAAAAACGATGATCAACTAATATCTGAGTATAGTGTGGATATACAAGGATTCCGTTTTACAGAACCTAGATTTTATTTTAATAGAATGCATAAAGTGTTTCCTAGTGCTCATCGTTCTTTAGAAGAAAATTATAATATAAAAAAACAGGGCAGAGATAGAGTTTTATCTTTCTATAACGAACAAAAACATTTAACCCCACCTTTTAATAAAATTTCTTTAGAAGGTTGGGGTTTTGACTTAATACAAGAATTAAGAGTAATTAAATAAAATTAATAATATGGCAAATCGCGATTTTAAATACAAAGGGGTACCAACCCAGCAAGCAACAAATGTTCATGGAGCATTTGAAACTTTTTTTGACGAAAACACTTTTGACTATGTTCTAGAGATAGGAACATCTTATGGCGGTTTATCTCTATTTTTATATGAGCAAAGTTTAAAACATAATTTTAATTTTATAACATATGATTATTTAGACTTCAAAAATGGAAGGTGGGCCAATAGAATAAATAGTCTTAAACAAGCCCAACCCGAAACCTGGGAAAACTCAAAACACTTGTTTAAAAACCAAGATATATTTACTGAAGAATCTGTAAGCGAATTATCAACTATATTAAAAAACAATAAATGTTTATTATTATGTGATGGGGGAGACAAGGTAAGAGAATTTAACCTATACTCCGAATACATTCAGCCAGGGAGTTATATAATGGCACATGATTATGCCTCTGATAAAAATTATTTTTCTAAACATATTTCTGGTAAAATTTGGAATTGGTATGAAATACAAGACTCTGATATCATTGAAAAAGTAAATGAACATAATTTAAGTAAGTGCCCACAACACTATGATACTTTTAGAAAAGTAGTATGGGCATGTTTTACTAAAGAAAACTTATAATGAATATAGTATTTTGGGTGGGGGTTAAAAGCCAAGATCCTCTACTTTTAGAAAAACATGGCAATTTTGATTACTTTGAATACTCTAAACTTACATGGAAGTATTGGTGTGAAAAAAATAACATAGTATTTTATGAATATAATACTCCCTCTTTAGAAGATACAGGTACTCATAAAGTTACATGGCAAAGATGGTTTGATTTAGAAAACCAATTATCCGAATTTAATTGGGATAAAGTAGCAGTAGTAGATGCTAGTTATATGATAAAGTGGGACTCTCCTAATTTTTTCAACCTTACTACAAATAAATTAAGTGTATTTCAGGCTTTGGAAAATGTTAATTGGATAGATGAGAGTATAAAAGGTTATCAAGAATTATTTCCCCAAGTAAACTTTGATTTGAAAAGATATATAGACTGTGGATTCCAAATCTTTACTAAAAATCATTTAGAGTTTTTATCCTATCTAAAGGATTATTATAATAAAAATCTTAATAAAATTTTAGAATTACAAAAAACAGTCAGTAAAGGAACCGACCAACCCATATACAATTATTTATTACAACAAAACCAAGTAGATTTTGGTTTTGAATTACCTAATTCGTATAATTTAAACCATATGAATAGATTTAATTGGTTTAAATATAACTGGCAATTGAATGAAGATACCACACCTTATTTTATAAAGTATGGTTATCTTTGGAAATACAGTGGGTTTGATAGAAGACAAAGAACCCCCTTAATGAAACAAACATGGGATTTAATAAAAAATAATTATGAATAAAAAAAATATAATATTTCTTATAAACATTACCCATGATAAAAAATTCCAAGGTGGGGGGAATACTATGCATGGAGTTTTCCAATGGTCTATTGAAAGTTGGAAACAATATGCTTCTAGGCATAATGCTGAAATATTTGTTTTAGATCAACCCATACTTGATATTGAGTATATGAAGCCAAACTGGTTTAAAATGTATATCCTTGATATATTAGAAGCTAATGATATAGAATATGATCAGGTTCTTTATGTTGATTATGATACTATAGTCACCCCAGATGCCCCTAATATTTTTGAACTTACAGATTATAAATTCTGTGCAGTAAGAAACTATGGGTGTATGGATTGGGTGAATAGAAGTATAGAAAATTATAGTAAATATATTTTTAATGGTTTTAAATTTCCTTACTATAATTATTTTAATTCTGGGGTAATGGTTTTTAATAAAAAACATAAACCTTTATTTAAAGAAATACAAAACTTTTATAATGATACTAGATCTGACTTAATTCAAATGCAAGATAAATTTTGTGTAGGTAATGATCAACCTGTATTTAATTTCTTTGTAAATAAAAATATTCCTTTAGACTATAAAATATTAGGATATGAGTGGAATATGCAAGACATGATGAGATTTGAAATATTAAATGAGAATATGTTACACACTAGATATGGGTATATAAATCATTATAATGCGGGTACCCCACCATCACCCGAATATTGGATGGAAAAAACTTATAAATACTTATATAAAAATAATGAATAAATTTGGAGGATGGGCTATTCAAGAGTCCTGTTATAATTTAATAAAAGAAATACTCCCTGAAGGTAAAACTATACTAGAGATGGGAAGTGGGCATGGTACTGATGCTTTAAGTAAACATTACAACATGATTTCTGTTGAAAATGAAAAACCATGGGTTGGAAAATATAATTCAACTTATATAGAAGTTCCTATTAGAAAGTATACTAATGGGGGGATTAAAACTCAAGGTCTTTTTGTTGATGAAGATCCTTATTTACCCCCTGATTTGCCTGGTGAAGGTGCCCCCCGCCAGAGTGGATGGTATGATTACAAAATTTTGGGTCCTAAGTTGGAATCTTTATCTTATGATCTTATATTAGTAGATGGGCCTAATGGGGCAATTGGTAGAGGTGGATTTTTAAAACACCTAGATTTATTTAATACTAAAGTACCTATAATATTTGATGATATCAATAGAAAAGCTGAATTACAAATGATGGTTAAAGTATCTGAAATACTAAATAAACCTTGTAAAAAATTAGATAAACATACTGGTTATATATTATGATAAATTTAAAAAACACATATTGTATAGGAACACACATCATGTTTTATGAAATTGAGATGTTAAAATCTCAAACGGATGCGTTAATACAGGCTATTGAAACTGTTGAAAACCCCGAAAATATTACAATAGAAATGTTCCTTAATTGTTCAGAGTATTTTGAAAAATTAGACCCTAAATATACTTGGAAATTTATTAGAGATAAATATTATACAGAAGTTAACAGGCTTCGTAAGTTGGGTGTTAATGTAATTGATAAAATATACGAAAATAATATTAAACCCTATACTATAGGGTCTTATAGAAGGGATTTAAATTATAACTACTGTGAGTATAATGATTATATAATTTGGGGGGAAACAGATTGCCTTTTACCCCGAGAAACTTTTAGTTCTATAGAACTAGTTTCCCAATATGCTACACAAAATAATATAAATAGATATTGTCTAACTTTTGGTGTAAGAAGGATGTGGGATAGATCTTGGGATAGTATTGTACATAATGATTTTATGAATAATAACTATCATGAAATGCATGAACCTGAAAAATGGAAAAACGATCCTTCTAGCATTTGGTATACTATGGACATAGAAGAAATGAACCAAATAAACACTAAAGCAACAGAATTAGATTTAGGTTTAATAGATACACCTCGTTTTGATGGTAGTGGGTTAGTTATATCTAGCGATTTAATCCAGTCAGGAGTAAATATCCCACATGCAGCTTGGGCTTGTGGTGAAGACACTGCATTTCAAAATATGGCTAAGATTATAATGGGTAAAGCTTACAGACAGTTTACTGTTAAAAATATTTTAAAAGTTCATAATAGAAATCATCCTCTTAAAAGAGAGTATGTTGAAGGTGAATCTCACTTAGAATCTAGTAAAGCTAAAAGAAACTCTAATAAACTATGGCAAATTGTTCATAAAATGAGTGAAAGCAATATGCATACATTAGGCCCCTACCAAAATAGTTTTTACACTTTAAAAAATCTAGAAGATGAAAGAAAGAAAATATCTCCCAACGCTAGCTGAATTAGTAGATAGGTTATCTATAGTTCAACTCAAAGAAGTGTTTATTACTGATCATAAATCAGAGTACGCCCAAGAAATAAAAGAAATCACCCATGATATTGAACTTATCCTAAATGATGAAAATATTAGATTAACAGGCGAAGATGTTAGGGCAATTATAGTATTATCTCAAATGAATCTCCATATTTGGCATAACGAAACCAAATACAGAGCAGGAACAGGAGATGGTAATTTAGGACTTACACATGGTTTAAATGGTATTAGAAACACTGCTAAAAATAAAATCCAAGAACAATCTGGGGGTAGAAAAGACTATAAAGTTGATTGTATAGCAGCAGAATTTAAAGATTGGGAAGTTAGTTGGTAATGAATGTATTAGTTATAGGAGATAGTTGTACTGATAAATTTATTTATTGCAACATAGAAAGAATTTGCCCCGAAGCCCCCGTACCAGTAATGAAGCCCATTAATGAAACTTCAAATCCTGGTATGGCTCATAATGTAGTAGCAAATTTAACATCACTTAATTTAACAGTAGATTTAATTACTAATCCTGAACCTATTACTAAAACCCGATATGTGGATAGCAGATCAGGGCAAATGGTAATTAGAGTTGACGAAAATGATCAATGTAGTAGAGTTGATATAAAAAATATATTACCACCTATAGTATGGAAAAATTATAGTGCCGTAGTAATAAGTGACTATTGTAAGGGGTTTATTACTGAAGAGGATATTGAATATATTGCTCAATCCCACCCTTTAGTGTTTATGGACACTAAAAAACAATTAGGTAGTTGGTGCAATGATATTTCATTTATAAAAATAAATGAATTTGAACATAGAAAAAACTTTGAATTATTACCCAATTATCCACAAATACAAGATAAACTTATAGTAACCCGTGGTAAAGAGGGGTGTGAATATATGGGCAAAATGTACCCGGTACCGCCCGTATCGGTTAAAGATGTCTCAGGAGCAGGTGATACATTTTTATCTGGATTAGTAAGTGAATACCTAAAGACTAAAAACATTGTTACTTCTTTAAAATTTGCAAATGAGTGTGCTACCCAAGTAGTACAAAAAAGAGGAGTAGCAGTAATATAAGATAATAATATGAAAAAAAATGTATTAGCGATAGGTGCCCACCCAGACGATATAGAATTTGGGTGTTTCGGTACATTAAAAAAACATAAAGATAATGGGGATAATGTAACTTTAGTAGTCATGACCCAAAGTGACGTTAAAGATGCTCATACAGGTGAAGTAACACGCGACTCATCTATTAGTAAAAAAGAAGCTAAAGCTGCCGCTGAACTTTTAGACGTTGAAGTTATATTTGGGCCATTCCAAGATACCCAAGTACCTTTTGATTTTAATTCAGTTAGGTTTTTAGAAAATATAATAAAGGCCCTTAATATTAACTGGGTTTATACCCATTGGGCAGGTGATACTCACCAAGATCACCTTAATACTTTAAGCGCTACTATGGCATCTTCACGTTTAGTTAAAAATGTATTATGTTATGAACAAGTTCCCTTACCGCGTATAACTGCTACTTATCCTGTAGCTAATTATTATGTAGATATTACTAATAATCTTGATTTTAAGATAAAAGGATGTAATGCTCATAAAAGTCAAATAACTAAATTTGAATCTCATGGTTTTGATATGTTAGATAATGTAAAAACATTGGCTAAATTTAGAGGTAATCAATGTGGGTTAGAATATGCAGAAGCATTTAATATACTAAAATTAGTAGATGTATAAAAAACATATATATGGTACTAAAAACGGAACTGAAGCGCTAGAAATAGCTCTAAAATATTGTGGTTCAAAAAATGTAATAATCCCTACATATACGTGTGAAGATGTTTTAACAGCTGTTTTGAATACTAATTGTAATCCTATTATAGTAGACTGTAATAAACATTTACAAATAGACTTTGAACAAGTTACTAAATATTCTAATATAGCTGACACTATCATAATTCCCCACATGTTTGGAATTCAAACACCAATCCCCTTATTTAAAAATTTAGATCTTAAAATTATAGAAGATTTAAGTCAATGTCATGGGTTGCCCGACTTAGGTAAACATGCTGATATAGTAGTTAGTTCTACTAATAAAAGTAAATGGTTAGATAGTAAAGGAAAAGGTTATATATTTTCAGACGATGTTTTACCTTTAAAACCACGTAAGTTTGATTGGGATATTAAAACTAAACACAAAAATAGACAACACAAAGCAGAAGAATTAATAAATGCAGGTGTGGATTTAATAGGCAAAGATATACCAAATAGTTGGTTAAGGGGTATGTACTTTACAGATTCTCCTAAAAGGAGACCGTATACCCCTCTCCATGAGATTTATGGAAAATTTGGATGCCCTATAGTAGATTCATACAGTAATAAAATTGATTGGATTTCAATATTTGACACATGAAAGTAGCAATTCACCAACCTGAACATTTCCCCTACATGGGTTTTTTTGATAAAATGAAATCAGTAGATTTATTTATCATTTTAGATGATGTTCAATATACAAAAAATAATTGGCAAAATAGAAATAGATTTCTTAATAAGAACAAAGTAGAAGAATTTTTTACAGTACAACTAGAGAAAAATCCTAATAAAAAACTTATAAAAGATGTTTTAACTGTAGATGGGCCTTGGAGAACAAAAAACCTTAAAAAAATAAAACAAAATTTTAATTTAGATTTAGAACATATTTTTTCTTATAAAAAACTTATTGATATTAATATGGCCTCTATTAGGTGGGGTGCTAATAAACTTAACATTAATACACCTATATTATTTAGTAGCATGTTCAGCATTTCCACTAAAGGATCCCAAAGATTAGCTGACATATGTTATAACGTTAATGCTACAGAATATATAAGTGGTTTAGGGGGTAAATCATATTTAGATGAATCTATATTTAATTGTAAGGTTAGCTACCATAAACCAACCTTAAATAATCCTTACTCTATAATACAAAACATATGAGTGTAGCATTTTTTAGTGAAGGGGGATATACAGGAAAAATCCCTCGAAATAATCCCAATATGAGAACTGATCAAGCATGGATATGTGCTTTAGACGCAACTCATTACTGTGTTTTTAATTTAGAAGAAGTAAAAACTAAATATGACATAGGGATAGTTATTGTACCTAAAGAAAAAAATAGAGAACACCTTGCTAATAATAATTATTCTCTAATAGAGCATATTAAATCTTTTTGTACAAAAGTATTAATAATGCAAGAAAGTACCCACTGGGACTGGCAAGAAGAATCATTTAGTACTATGGTGTGGTATTATAACCAATTAGTTGAAGCTGATGGTATTTTATGTCATAATGATATAGACGTTCCCTATTTTAGGGGCATAACTAATAATCCTACATTTGTATTCCCTACCTTAATGATTGAAGATACTTTAAAAATATGTGATACAAAGGAAGATAAAACATTTGTAGCTGGCAATTGGCACACAACATATAGGGGTTTTGATTCATGGGTAATAGGTCAAGAATTTAATAATTCTTTAGTAGGGTTTAAAAGTGGAAAATTTAAACCCGGAGAAGAACAAAATGGTGTAAATTATCTTCCATGGATGAATTGGTCAGATTTTATGTTTGAGTTATCTAAATGTAAATATGGGGTACAAACATATCAGGCATCCGCTGGTCAATTTCCCTTAAACTGCGCTTATTTAGGGGTACCATGTATTGGTTATAACGATATTAATACCCAAAAAGATTTATTTCCAGATCTAAGTGTTAATAGAGGAGATATAATAAGCGCTAGGAATATAGCAAATAAATTAGTACAAGATAAAGAGTTTTATACTTCAGTAAGTAATAAATCTAAAGAACTATATAACTCACTATATAAAGAAAATAAATTTTTAGAAAAATGGGAAACGATAAAATCACATTTGTAATACCTAGTAGGAATAATTTAGAATTCCTACAACTAGCTTATAAATCTATTCGTAACTTAAACATCCAACATGAGGTATTAGTACTAAACGATGCTAGTACAGATGGCACCCAAGAATGGATTGAATCCTTAAACGATCCGGATTTAATTACTTACCATAACGAGGGACCTGATCGCATAGGAATTGTAGGAATGTTTGATAAAGGCATTGAAATGGCCCGGACAGAAATAATTATGGCGTTTCATGCTGATATGGTGGCTGCCCCCAATTTAGATAAACATATATTAAAGCATTTAGAAAAAGGAAAGGTTATTAGTGCTACTCGTGTTGAACCTCCTCTCCATCCTGATGGGCCTGAAAAGATGTTAGTTGATTTTGGTATTGAGGTAGAGGATTTTGATATAGACGAATTTAATAAGTGGGTGCTAAACGAATATAAACCCAAACATAATAAAAATGTTACTGAAGGTATATTTGCACCCTGGTGTATGTATAAAGAAGATTTTTTAGCAGTAGGTGGACATGATGAGCTATTTGCCCCCCAATCTAAGGAAGATAGTGATTTATTCAATCGTTTTGTTTTGAATGGTTATGAAGTATTACAAACTTGGGAAGGTTTAGTTTATCACTTTACAAGTAGAGGTAGTAGATTTAATAAACACGCTGGTGGGGCTGCAGGAAAAAATAGTGATGAGTGGTTACAAACCACAAACACAAATATGCGTAATTTTATTCGTAAATGGGGAACCCCCGTTAAGCATGATCCCCTAATGAAACCAATAATTACACCTAAGTATGATATAGCCTTTAAGGTTACTAATAATAATCTTAAATTATTAAATGCTATTGAACCATGGTGTAATGTTTATTATGGTGATGGTCATTGGGTTCAATATAGTTACTATATGGATAGAGAGGATAATTATACTACATATAATATGAATGATCGTGTAAAATCTAATAATCCTGATTTATATGACTTTGATCATGGGGTTGTAGTAGAAATTGATGGGTTTAAATTTACTCAACAAGATTATGAAATGATTCAAATTTTGCCTGAAGTATTAGAAGAAGGAGGGCAAGTCGGTGAATTTGAATATGGAAATATGAAAATCACCATTAATGATCTTACAACATACGAAAATACACTAATTAAATGCAAGTAATAGTAACAGGGGGGGCAGGCTTTATTGGAACCAACTTATGCAAAAAATTATTAGAGCTGGGACATGAAGTAACATCTATAGATAACTACATTACAGGTAAAGAAGAAAACCATATCGAGGGTGTTAAATATCTTAAATATGATATAAGGTATACTTATGATTATAATTGGGTTTATAGTAAACGCCCTGATGTTATATTCCATATGGCTGCTATAGCTCGTATACAACCATCATTTAAAGACCCTAAAAATTATTTTACTACTAATGCGAATGGCACTTTAAATATAGTAGATTATTGTGCTAAAAATAATGTACCTTTAATATATGCTGGTTCATCATCTCACCATAGTGGAAAATATAAGAACCCATATACTTTTAGTAAAGACGTAGGTGAAGAAATAATTAAATTATATTGGGAACATTTTAATTTAAAATCTACAATTGTCCGTTTTTATAATGTTTATGGCCCACATCAATTAACTGAGGGTGGTTATACTACATTAATTGGTAGGTGGCTAAATAATATAGAAAAAGGAATTGAATGTGAGGTATATGGTGATGGTGAACAACGTCGTGATTTTACCCATGTTGATGATATAGTAGATGCTTTAATAAGGATCCAAAAACAACAAGCATACAGGTTTATTTTTGAATTAGGTAGAGGTAAAAACCACTCAGTTAATGAAGTAGCTAAAATGTTAAATATTAATCCTACTTATAAACCAGCTAAACCAGGTGAAGCACGAGATACCTTAAACACAGATACATCTGCTAAATCACTTTTAGGGTGGGAACCCAAAATTGAATTGGAAAACTATCTTACTTCATATTTATAATAAACAGCAACAATGAAAAAGATTGAATTACATGATATGGTTTTAGAAACTATGTACGACTATATAACTGAAGCCGAATTATCTACTGGAGATAATACGTTTATTATTAAAGTAGCTGTAAATAAAAACCCAACTAAAGAAGGTATTAAAATTCAGCTTATACCTAAAGGTGGAACTATATTAAACGATCCTGATGAAAAAAACAACGTCAGCGAAAAAGTCCAATCAGCAATGAATAATGCTTTAGACAAATATGGTCTACAGGTTAACATTGATCCAGACATAAAGCAAGCAACTGATAATCCTAACGTGTTAGGATACTATATTCCTATAACTCAGTTCAAAAACCTAATCACGAAAGCTCTTAAAGGGGAATAAATTAGAATTTTGGTTTCACGAGCTTTCCTTTATATATTTAATAAAGATGAGAAAGAGAAGAAACATCCCAACAATTCCTGCTGATTTTTATCAAGACGCAGGTCGTAAAGCCCAATACCAAAAAATACTTTACAGAAGTATTATTGAAGGTGTTGAACAAAGTCTTAGTAAGAATAAAGATAAATTTGTAATGGCTAGAGTAGAAGATGGTAAAAGTGTTAAAGATGTTGAAATATTAAGAGATTCATTTAAAACTAACCTTGAAACTGTTTTAGACTATTACGAACAACACGAAGAATATGAATTGTGCTCACGCACATTAAACCTTATAAATCAGATATAATGAGTAAATCAACTTATATCCTCGAAACCAAAACAACAATATCTGGAATGAGAGGAGAAAGAGTAAATAAATGTGTAGCAGAATCCCTTAGCGAAGCAATTCACATGTTTGCAGTCATTAAACAATTAAGGCCCGATCAATTAGTAGAATTATTCTCAGTTTATGAACAACCCACAAATGGCAAATGACCAAATAAAAAAGGATTTAAATGATATCCTAAAAATTAAAGGTAAAGTAACTAAAGAACGTCCAGTAAAAGGTTTAATTAAAAAAGAAACATTTTGCCGTTTTATAGATAATTACAAATATGCTAATGATAGAGCACTAATGCTTAAACAAGATTTTCAAGTAGATTTTGTTAATTTTGAAGAACCATTTGTACAAGCCATTGAATCCTTAGTTAAACTCCATTTTAATAAACACCAAGCCCACCTCATTGAATGGTGGTTGTATGAAAAATGGAATAGTGGAGAAGAACCTCTCCAAATAGAAAACCAAGAAACCCAAGAAATAATCCCAACTGATACACCAATAGAACTTTGGGATTTACTCCAAACATTGAAATGAATAAAATAATCCTTACAAAGGACGACGTTTTAAGAGCCCAAAAGCATACCAAAAGCAACAGAGCCGCAGCTCGTTATTTAGGTGTATCATATAATGTTTATAAACGTTATGCACTTACATTTAACGATAATGAAACAGGTAAAACACTGTTTGATAAACACTTAAATCGTCAAGGTAAGGGTATTAAAAAACATTTAGGTGGTTATGGTAAATCAAAGAAAAACCTTAAAGCTCCACTCGAAGACGTACTTGAAGGAAGAGTAGATGTATCACATTATACCGTTGATATACTTAAATCACGATTAATACAAGAAGGTTATTTAGAAGAATGTTGTAGTAGTTGTGGTTTTAATGAAAGGCGAGTAGTAGATTTTAAAGTGCCACTTGTACTTAATTTTAAAGACAATAATAAGAAAAACTGGAAACGAGATAATTTAGAATTCCTTTGTTATAATTGTTACTTTTTAAATGTAGGTAATATTTGGAGTGACAATCAACTTAAACAAATGGAAGACTATGAGGTAAATAAAAATACCTATAATAAAGATGATGAACCGACTTGGGATTTAGATAATACCCATATTCAACACCTTAAAGAACTCGGTTTATGGGAAGGTGAAGACGGTGACGAATTTATAGATACAATATGAAAAATTTAGTTTTAGCATTAGGATTGATAGCATTGCCAACAAAGCAAGAACAAAAAAGCTTACTATCACCCATCACACCCCTTACTCCGTATATACAAACAAAACCACAAACTAAAACACTTAAAACAAAAACATATAGTAAAACCCTAGTAGATGCTTTAATTTTGGTTGAATCCGCTGGTAACCCAAATGCATTTAATAAAAAAGAAAACGCCGTTGGTTGTCTACAAATACGACCCATTATGGTTAGAGAAGTAAATCGTATACTACGTAAACAAAACAAAGATAAACGATTTACTAAAGAAGACCGATGGGATTGTGGATTATCAAAGGAGATGTTTTATATTTGGTGTATACACCATCATTTAAATTCAAGTAGTGAGGTTATCGCTCGTAATTGGAATGGTGGACCAAGAGGATATAAAAAACAATCAACAGAGCACTACTGGAATAAAGTTCAGAAAACATGGGCAAATTAAAAGATTATCACTTTGGAAATAAGTCATTCAAAGACTATGAAGACGATTTTTTAGACGACGACTATCATTATGCTAAATGGCAAAAAGATAAAAAGAAAAAAACAAAACGTCGTCAACAACAAGAAGGTGAATACGGTGATGAGTGGATTGATGGAGTAGACGAATAATATATACAAATAAGTTATGGATAAAAAAGAAAGGTTTCAATTAGCAAAGAAAAACGTATTAAAACGTTTTCCTAAAGCTGTAACACTAGCGGACAGCAGGGGTAAATTCTATGTTGCTCAAAACGGCATAGATATCTGTAATAGAGAAATGCATAAAGCCGTTAAGCGAGGGTCTGGCCTTGAAGAGTTAAATTTAATTAAGGAAATTAATCACGCCGATACAGTGTTTAAGGCTTGGCTTAATGCTGAGAGCATGTTAATAGCAAATCGTATTATTGAAAGTAATACAGAACGATTTAGTGATGAAAAAATTGCAAATAAGAAGTTAGATGAGTGATATTAAAGCAGTTGCCATAGGTGTAGGTATATTTTTATTTGTACATGTGCTTACATGGTTCCAGTTAAATGGGCAATTTTTTAGTGAGTGGTTTAAAAATAATAATTTTATACTTGCGTTATTTGGGATTCCTATTTCATATCTCTACATCTATGGGACCAAATATTGTTATGAGGGATTTGGGGGAATAGTGTGGCCAGGTAGATTTATTGGATTTGCCTGTGGTATGATTATATTTGCCATATTTTCTTCATTGATATTGAATGAAGGTTTGACTGCAAAGACAGGTGTTAGTTTGGCTTTGGCTACAGCATTAGTAGCAGTTCAGGTTCTTTGGAAATAATAATCTTATTCGTATATTTAAAGTATGAAAGTAGGAGATACAATTAGTTTTTTATGTTTTGGTATACCCACAACTGGTGTAATATATGAAATAGATAAGAAAGATAAAACCATAAGCGTATTAGCTAAAGATGGTTATAAATACCCTAACATACAGACGTTTAAGGAATTACCTAAGAAGAAAAAAGATATACCACCCTGGTATATCCTCAAGTAGTAGTATATATTTATACGCAAACAATATATTATGGCAAGAAAATATAAAAATATTATATCATCCTCAGGTACTAGTGCGTATACAGGTAGCATAGCTAAAGTAGTGGCATTAGGAGCTAATGATGGTGAAGCTTCATTATCACGTATCGAATATGGTTTAGAAGTACAAGCTTATGGAAAAGTATCATCATCAGCACAAACTGAGTGGACAGCTTTTAGTACAACTGGAACTGTTCAAATTCCTGCAGGGTCAGCTTTAGAAGGGCCGATGGGAAGAATTAAAGTAGGGGCAGGTGCCTTTTTAATATACTTTGGAAGTAACGAATATTTTAATTAATGTCACAATTTAATATACATAAATGGAATGCTGATCGTAGGCAGAAAGCACTGAATGAAGTTGAATTAGGACGTCAAGGTGCTGTTGAAATTGCAAGAGAACAGGCACTATATAATTTACAAGAAGCTATAGATAGAGCTAGTAAATTAAAAGCTGTAAATGGTCTTGAAAAAGCTGCTCTAGATACTATATTAGCAAATGCTATTAAAAGAAGAGCCCGTGATCGTGGTGATATATAATGGATCCATTAAGACAATATATTAAAGAATTCATTCGTAGTATTTACGATGAAAAAGCTAAACATGGTAAGGAAATACACTTTCCTGATAGTGTTGATCATCCAATTGATATGGAAAAGATTATTCCTGCTAATAGGATAAAACAGATGCCTGTTACTCATCCTAAAGGTAGACGCTTCTCAACCCCAATGCCTTAATATATAAAGTCTTTTTATATATTTTTTTTATATTTTGAGGGAGCCATTTGGCTCCCTCTTTTATTGTTCGTATATTCACAGTATGGAGTACAAACAAGTTTTAAGAGGATATTACGATACAGAAAAAAGAGTTAAAGCAATAGATATACTTACTGATCAGCCATATTTTATTGAAGATAGACCTGATATGAAGCAACGTATTGAACGTGCTATTAATTTTAAACAACTATTAGCTATATATCAGCGTGGAACCCGAAATGGGTTTAAGTACATTGACCAAAATGATATAGTTGGGGTTCCAACACCTAAAGAAGTTAAATCAGTTACAATGATAGATAAACCAGATGATTTTATTATTAGCGACCTTAAATGGAAATATTTAGTACGCTGTATTAACAAAGGTAAAAACCTTATGTTTGTAGGACCAGCAGGTACTGGTAAAACCCAAATTGTATTCAAGGCAGCTGAAGCACTTGATCGTGAGATTTTTTACTTTAATTTAGGATCTACTCAAGATGTTCGTTCAGCTATTATTGGAAATACTTACTTCAAAGATGGTACTTATTTTGAGGAATCTGCGTTTGTAAACGCAATAAAAACACCAAATACTGTCATTTTACTTGATGAAATTTCGCGAGCAAATCCGGAAGCATGGAATATATTGATGCCGGTTCTTGATGCGAATATACGCAAACTTAGATTAGATGAAAAGGAAAATAGCCCTGTTATTGATGTCGCTGATGGTGTTAGCTTCATTTCTACAGCCAATATTGGGTTTGAGTATACAGCAGCTCGTATGCTCGACCGCGCTTTGGTTGATCGCTTTAGTGTTATTGAGATGGATACTCTCGATAAAGATCAAGAAATGAAATTGCTGTCATTAATTTTTAAATCTAAACTTGATCCTAAAGTAAATGAAGCTCTTTGTGATATTAGTTTTAGAATTAGAATGGAATGTGAACGAGAAAATTCTAAATTATCTTCGATACTCTCAACAAGAACATTGATTGAAGCGGCAGAGATGTCGATTGACGATTTTAGTATTGATGAGATTGCTGAGTTGATTTTCTACCCCCAATACTCAGATGATGGAGGAACAGATTCAGAGCGTATTTATGTCCGACAATTAGTTCAAAAATATATTCAAAAAGGCAATAAAGAGAACTTATTCACAGATGATGATTTTAGAGCATTAGACAATTATGACATTTAAAAAGGGATATATTGAAGTATGTTTAACAACAGAAGATGGTATACAACACCTTCGTTGTCATGGGTGGTTAAAGCGTGATAAAGTATTAATAAAATCTGAACAAATATTTGGTAAGGGCAGTAACGACTTTGGTATGTTTATAATTGTAATCCCGAGTGAGGAAATAAGGGATTTAATGGAATACCAAAACGATATGTTTACAGACTTTGAAGTATTATCTAAAGAAGATGAACGTTGGGATACCTATAAAAAAATTAAAGATAAAGACTTTATTCAAAATATACAAGATTTCATGTTTAGTTTAGCTCCTAAAAATAAAATTGATATTGACGAATTTACTAATAAAGCAAATGAAGCTACCTTAGCAATGTTTAAATCGTCTAAGGATTTTACTGCTGATTATGTTTTAGAAGATTTTATGGATTATGATGAAAAGGTATCTGATTTAAATTATTTAATTAGTTATTTTGAGGAACAAGAACGGTATGAAGACTGTGCTCATTTATTAAGAATTAAAGATAAAATAGTTGCAAATGAAGAATTTAAAACCAAATAAAAGTTATTGGTATAGTACGTGCTCCCACAATATAGAGTTCGTATATTCATATAAACCAAAAAATAAAAAATACAATGGATAAGTTAGAAGCAGCAAAGAAATACTATGAGGGGCTCGCAGCAGAAGCAGAAGCCACTATAGATACATACCTTACTTCAGCCGTCGGTATTGGTGAACACCCACAGGTAATGCAAGAACTACGTGCTCAAATTGAGAAACTTAGCGAAGCCCGTGACGGTATTGATACAATTATTACACTACAGAATAGAAATAAGCCTAAAACCCAGTTAAATGGCTAAATTAAAATCAAAATATCAACGTGATGAATCTGAGTTAATTGATTCCCTTATTAGAAAAGGTAAACGCACTTTTATTACTCAGATCCAATTGATTGAGACTTCTAAAGTTAAGGATCATCTAATTTATGACTGTATTTACGTAGATAATGGGACTAAAAAACAAATTAACATCATAGCAGTAGATATTAGTGATGCTATATCAAAAGTAGAACAAATTGTA
>VMHT01007682.1_pt1 | contig 20172 bp, 16 predicted proteins | sample 4693611 | NCBI WGS metagenome assembly VMHT01 (sample SAMN12280063, study PRJNA550983) | marine metagenome | isolation source: seawater sampled from same location over 5 years 0.02-0.2 micron viral filtrate | place: USA: collected off the coast of southern California halfway between the port... ...
AGATTTTGATATAGAGGAAGTTGGGAGACCAATTAAATTTAATTGGGGCAAATGTCCACTTGCAACTGCCTCTTTTGGACACGGCATAACAACTACTTTGCTTCAACTTTCTAAAGCTTACTCCATAATTGTTAATGGTGGATATCAAATAAAACCCACTTTAATTAAAAATAATAAAAAAGACGAAACAAAAAAAATTTTAAGTAACGATGTTTCAAAAAAAATTTTACCAATTTTAAGAAAGATTGTAACAACAAAAGAGGGAACAGCATCTTTAGCTAATGTAGATGGATTTGAGATTGGAGGCAAAACAGGAACTGCCCAGAAAAGCATTGATGGAGTTTATTCAAAAAAAAAAGTAAATACTTTTATATCTATATTTCCAACCTCAAAGCCAAAGTACGTTCTAGCTGTAATGTTAGATGAGCCAAAAACAAACAAAGATTACATTTATAATTATAGAGATGGATCGAACATAAAATATAAAGGCACACCTTTTAATACAGCGGGCTGGACAACAGTTGAAGTTGTAGGTCAAATTATAGAAAAAATTGGGCCTATTTTAGCCACAAAATACAGTGAAATTAATTAACAAATGTTACTTAAAGACTATATTCCAAATATTGAAAAAAAATTTAGAGAGATTTTTTTTTCAGGTATTTCATTTGAAAGTACAAAAGTAAAAAAAAATGAAATCTTTTTTGCAATCAAAGGTAATAAAACTGATGGGAACAATTTTATATCAAATGCAATAAAAAAAGGTTCTAAAATTATTGTCTCTGAAAAAAAACATAAAAGACAAAAAAACGGAATAATCTATATTCAAACAAAAAACGTTAGAAAGTTACTTGCTGAAGTTTCATTTAAGATTTATAAAAAAAAACCTGAAAATTTGATTGCTGTTACTGGAACAAATGGAAAATCATCAATTGTAGATTTTTATTTCCAGATACTAAAATTGAACAATGTAAAAGTTGCTTCAATTGGCACATTAGGAGTTAAATCAAATAGTATTAATCAAAATGTATCAAATACAACAATTGATCCATTGCAATTAGCAAAAATATTACAAAAACTTAAAAATAAAAAAATTAATAATGTAATTATGGAAGCTTCTAGTCATGGTCTTAAACAAAATAGGCTTGATGGTATACAATTCAATTCAGGTATATTTACAAATTTATCCCAAGATCATTTGGATTATCATAAAAATCTTAATGCTTATTTAAAAGCAAAACTTTATTTGTTTGAGAAACTTGTAAAAAAAAGAGGAAATGTGATTACAGATGATAAAATACTTGAATTTAAAAAAATCGAAAAAATTGCTTTAAAAAGAAGCTTAAAAATTAATCCAATTTATGGAAAAAATAATAAATTTCAAATTTTATCTCATTCTTTTAAGGGAGAAATTCAAACATTAAAAATAAAATATAAAAATTCTATAAAAAACATAAATCTTAAATTAATAGGAAAGATACAAATAAAAAATATTTTAATGGCAATTATTGCTGCTGAAAAAAGTAATATAGATATGAATAAAATTCTAAATGTTATTCCTAAACTTAATACAGTTGAGGGAAGGCTTGAAAAAGTTGGTAAAGTTAAAAATCACTCAAAGGTAATTCTTGATTATGCGCACACACCAGAAGCTCTAAAAACATGTCTTACGAATTTAAGAGAACAATTTCCTGATAAAAAGATTGTTTTATTATTTGGATGTGGTGGAGACCGAGATCAAAATAAAAGATCAAAAATGGGAAGAATTGCAGATGATTATTCTGATGAAATTTACCTTACTGATGACAATCCAAGATATGAAAATCCTAGTAAGATCAGAAAAGACATAAAAAAAGGAATATCAAAAAAAAAGATTATAGAAATTTCTGATAGAAAGAGAGCAATAAATAAGGCAATAAAAAAATTAAATACGGGTGAAATTTTATTGGTTGCAGGCAAGGGGCATGAAAAAACCCAAGATATTGGTAAACGAAAAATTTATTTTTCAGATAAAAAAATTATTTTAAAAGCCATTCAAATAAAGAACTTAAGTTTATCAAATAATCTAAAATTAAATATTATTAAAGAAGTATCAAGACATAAGCAACTTCCACCTTCTATAATTATTAATAAAGCAAGGATTAGCTCTAAAGAAGTAAGAAAAGATGATATCTTTTTTGCAATTAAAGGTAAAAAAAATGATGGTAATAAATTTGTAAAGCAATCATTTAAAAGTGCAGCATCAGTTGCAATTGTAAATAAAGTTCAAAATAATTTAAATATCAAACGACAAATTAAAGTTAAAGACACACTTAAATTTTTAACCGATATCTCTAAAATTTTTAGAAAAAATCTCGATACAAAAATAATCGCGATAACTGGTAGTTGTGGTAAAACTACTCTTAAAGAATTATTGGGAAATTCTCTAAAAAAGATATCTAAAGTTAGTTTTTCTCCAAAATCATATAATAACAAATATGGAGTTCCTTTAAGTTTATTTAATTTAAATCAAACAGATATCTATGGTGTTTTAGAGGTGGGCATGGATAAAAAGGGAGAAATTGATTATTTATCAAAAATTATAAAACCTGATGTTAGCGTTATAACCAATATTAATTATGCTCATGCAAAAAATTTCAAAAATATAAATCAAATTGCTTTAGCTAAATCTGAAATTATTCAAAACACAAAACCCAATGGTTATGTTGTATTAAATTCGGATGATATTTTTTTTAGACTCCACAAAAGATTAGCATTTAAAAATAAACTCAAGGTAATTTCTTTTGGTATTAAAAATTCAAAATCAGAGGTAAAATTTGAAAATATTAAAAAAGATGGTATTTACTATAAAATAAATATCAAAATTAAAAATCAAAAAAAAACTTTTTTAGCTTCTAATAATTTCCAAAATAATATTTATAACATCTTAGCCTCACTAGCTGTAATTAGTATTTATGAAGATATTTCTAAATTAGATGTAAATATTTTTCTAAATTTTAAGATACCTATAGGTAGGGGAGATTTTTCTAGGATTAGAGTTAATAATAAGTATATCAACTTAATTGATGAAAGTTATAATTCAAATCCTCTTTCTCTAAAATCTGCAATTCTTAACTATGATAAGATTAATTCAAATAAATCAAAAAAATATCTTTTACTCGGAGATATGTTAGAACTTGGAAATCATTCAAAAAAGCTACATCGATCTATTGTACCTATTATAAATAAAACAAAAGTTGATAAAGTTTTTGTAAAAGGAAAAAATATGATTTCTATTTTCGATAAATTCTCAGGATCAAAAAAAGGTAGAATTTTGCATAAAAAATCTGAAATTATTGAATTGATTAAAAATGATTTAAATAATAATGATTATCTGATGATCAAAGCTTCAAATGCAACAGGTTTTAATGAAATAATTAAAAATCTTAGAGGACTGAATTAATGCTTTATCAATTTTTATTGAATTTTGTAGACTCTTTTGGTTTTTTGAATGTTTTTAAGTACCTAACATTCAGAACTGGTTTATCATTTTTTACTTCTTTAGTAATAGTCTTAGTAATTGGAGGGCCATTTATAAAATTTTTTTCAAATCAAAAAATTTTAAATCCAATCCGTGATGATGGTCCAGAGGATCATATTGTAAAAAAAATTGGAACTCCAACAATGGGTGGGGTTATTATATTGTTAGGATTATTAATATCAGTATTTTGCTGGGGAGATTTATCAAATATAAATATTTTATTTTGTTTATATATCACAATTTCGTTTGGTTTATTAGGTGCGCTTGATGATTATAAAAAGATTAAGCAAAGTAATTCTTCAGGAATTTCATCTAGACTCAAGCTAATTTTACAAATTTTATTAGCAATTATTGGAGTTAGTTTTTTTGTTTATCTTTCAGAATATCAAGATATCAATAATTTATATTTTCCTTTTTTTAAAAATTTAATTATTAATCTTGGATGGTTCTTTATTCCATTTGCAATATTTGTGATAGTTGGTTCCTCTAATGCTGTTAATCTCACAGATGGACTAGATGGTTTAGCTACAGTGCCAGTAATTTTAGTTGCGGCATGTTTTGCTTTTATAAGTTATGTAACTGGCAATATGGTATTTTCAGATTACCTACAAATACCTTATATTGAGGGAACAGGTGAAATTTCAATTTTTTGTGGAGCCATAATTGGTTCTTGTTTGGGTTTTTTATGGTTTAACGCACCACCAGCTAAAATTTTTATGGGAGATACAGGCTCATTATCTCTTGGAGGATCATTGGGGGCCGTAGGTATCATAACTAAACATGAAATTGTTTTGGCAATTACTGGTGGTCTTTTTGTTTTGGAAGCAGTTTCAGTAATGGTTCAAGTAATTTCTTATAAAATAACTGGAAAAAGAATATTTAAAATGGCACCAATACATCATCACTTTGAAAAAAAAGGCTGGCCAGAGTCAACAGTGGTTATAAGATTTTGGATTATTTCAATTATTTTAGCCATGATTGGGTTGGCCACTCTTAAATTAAGATAATGAAAAGTATCTTAAATTTTTTCTCAAATAAAAAAGTATTAGTATATGGCCTGGGTAAAAGTGGCTTATCCACATTAAAATTTTTAAGAAATAAGTGTGAAGTTTATGCTTACGATGATTTTGAAATAAAAATAAAATCACCTAATCTAAAAAAAAATATAATTAATTTGAATAAGGTTTCTAAATTAAGATTTGATCAAATAATTCTAAGTCCAGGCATTGATATAAATAATTGCAAATTATCAAGGTTTTTAAAAATTAATAAGGCAAAGATTTATACTGATTTAGATATATTTTATTTATTCAATAAAAATTACTCTATTACTATTACAGGTACAAATGGTAAGTCTACAACCTGCAAACTTTTATATGAAGTATTACGTAAACAAAAATTTGATGTAAAGTTAGTAGGAAATATTGGAATACCCATCTTATCAGTAAATAATATAAAGAAAAAAACAATTTTTGTAATTGAAGCTTCATCTTATCAATTGGATTATAGCAAAGTATTTAGATCAAATTGTGCTGCAATTTTAAATATTTCACCAGATCACATTGAACGACATAAGACAGTTAAAAGATATGTTAAAGCTAAATTCAAATTGTTAAAAAATCAATTGAAAGAAGATCTGGCTTTTATAAAAAAGGATGATTCATTAATAAACAAAGAGCTTAAATCAAGCAAAATTAGAAGCCAAATAATTAAAGTTGATACAAAAAGAAAGAATAAATTTTTTAACTTTATCAATAATAGATATTTTTCAAATGAGACAAATAAAGAAAATTTATTATTTGTTTTATCAATATCAAAAAAACTTAAATTAAAGAAAAAACAACTCTTAAGAACGATTCAAAATTTTAAAGGATTAAAGTATCGTCAACAAATTATCTTTAATAAAAAAAATTTAATGATAATTAATGATTCAAAATCTACAAGTTTTTCCTCATCTGTTGGTGCATTGAAAACACATCCAAATATTTTTTGGTTAATAGGAGGCATACCAAAAAAAGGTGATAAGTTTGTTCTATCAAGGAAATATTTTAAAAAAATTAGAGCTTTTACATATGGAAAGCAAGCTAATTTTTTCAGTAGACAGCTTAAAAATAAAATTAAAGTTGAAAGCTTTAAAAATTTGAAAGATGCATTGGGAAATATATTTAAATTATTAGATAAAGAAAAATCAATTTATAAAACAATATTATTTAGTCCAAGTGCTGCCTCTTTTGATGGTTTTAGAAATTTTGAAGATAGAGGTTTATATTTTGATAAATTGGTAAAAAAATATTTAAATGGAAGATAAAAAATTCATATATAATTTTTACTATGAGTGGTGGAAAAACATAGATAAATTTATTTTTTCTTTAATTATTTTATTATTTATTACAGGATTGTTTTTTTCACTAGTTTCAACTTCTTTAATAGCTTCTGATAAGCTTAATACAAATGACTATCTTTTTTTTTTTAAACATTTAATATTTTTTTTTTTAGGAATAATAGTAATTTTTTTACTATCTTCAATTAATCAAGATAAGCTTTTTAAATTTTCTTTTTGGTTTTTTTTATTGTCTTTATTTTTTTTAATTTTAGTTCCTATAATAGGTATTGAAGTTAAAGGTTCTAAAAGATGGATTGATATTTATTTTTTTCCAAGATTCCAACCAATTGAGCTTGTAAAACCATTTTTTATTATTTTTGTAAGTTTTATTTTGACTAACCAAAAAAACACAAATGTTTATAAGTATTCTTCTACTTTTTTTGTTACTTTGATTATAACTTTACTGCTAGCCGTTCAACCTGATGTTGGTCAAACTTTTTTAATTTTTTTTAGTTGGTTAGTTTTAATTTTTTCTTCAGGTGTAAATATTGTAGTTCTATTTTTATTATTTTTGATTCTTGTCTTTGTATTTTTTTATTTAATTTTTTTTGTTTCTAAATTTACATATATTAAAGATAGATTATTATCTTTTTTTGATGGAGATAAAGGAACACATAATTTTCAATCTGATAAGGCTTTAGATTCAATTATTAGCGGAGGATATTTTGGAAAAGGCATAGGTGAAGGCACTTTAAAAAATAGAGTGCCAGAGGCTCATACGGATTATATAATTTCTGTTATTTCTGAAGAATTTGGTGTAATCGCAATTATTTTAATTCTATTATTTTTTTTAGCATTTATTTATTTAATATTTAAAAAAATTTATCTTGAAAAAGAAGAAAAATTTAAATTGGTTTTGGTTGGCTGTACGAGTCTTATTTTGATGCAAGCAATGATACATATAGGTGTTAATATTAGGTTATTTCCGACCACAGGAATGACTCTTCCTTTTATCAGCTATGGAGGTTCATCAATTATAGGTATATCTATTATGGCTGGAGTTATATTAAATTTAACTAAAAGAAGATTTTTATAATTGATGAAAAAAATTTTAATTCTTTATGGTGGCATCTCCAAAGAAAGAGCAATTAGTTTAGAAACAGGCAAACAAGTTGCAAGAGAATTAAAAAAAAAATATTTAATTAAACTTTGTGAACCAAAAAACTTACTTTTTTGTATTCAATCTTTCAAACCAGATACTATATTCAATGCGTTACATGGTCAGTTTGGTGAGGACGGATATATACAAACAATATTGGAAACCTTTAAAATTCCCTATACTCATTCTGGGCCAGTAGCTTCACTTTTGGCTATGAACAAAGAAGTATCTAAAAAAATTTTTATTAAAAACAAAATTCTTACCCCAAAATATTTTACCTATAATTTTTCAAAAAAAATTAAAATTGATACAATCAAAAGTAAACTTGGTTTTCCAGTTGTAATTAAACCAAAAAATGAGGGATCTAGTTTAAACGTTTTTATTTGTAATTCTAAAAATATAACTAAAAATTTGTCAAAATTAAAATTTTATAGAGAAATATTAATTGAAAAATTTATTCCTGGTAGAGAAATTCAAGTTGCGATAATGGGAGGAAAAAAACTTGGAGCTATTGAACTAAAGCCAAAAAGAAAGTTTTATGATTATAAGGCAAAATATGATCAGAAAGCTGGTACAGATCATATTATTCCAGTAGATCTTCCTAGGTTAAAAATTAATCAAGTTTTAAATATAGCCATGAAAGCTCACAAAGTAATTGGGTGTGAAGGAATAACTAGATCTGACTTTCGATATCATAAAGGAAAATTTTATTTGCTAGAAATAAATACTCAACCAGGAATGACAAAATTGTCATTAGTTCCAGAAATTGCGAGATACCATGGTATTAATTTCATGTCATTGTTAAATTGGATGTTGGATAATGCTTCAATTAACAAATAAAAAAAGATATTTACTGTATGTTTTTTTATTTTTAATTTTATCAACGTTTAATAATCTTAACATAACAAAATCCAATTTTTTTCAAGTTAAAGAAATTAAAGTTACTGGATTAGATAAAGCTGGAGACTCTGAAGTTATTGCTGATTTAAAAAAAAGATTGTCCATTTTAAAAAACAAAAACATATTTTCTATAAAAAAAAATTTGGCACAAACAGAAGTGTTTAAAAATAAATGGGTATCAGAGGTTTCAATTCAAAGAAAATATCCATCTCAACTAAATGTAATTGTCAAAAAGGCAGCCCCAATAGCAAATATAATTGTAGAAAATAATCTTTATTTTGTTGGTTCCAATTTTAAATTAATAAAAACTCAAAATTTAAATAAAGATTTACCTAATATTTTTGGAAAACCAACAATGTTAAGTCTTAGTATACTTATTAATCAAATTAATAAATCAAACTTTGATTATCAGGATATACAAGAATTTTATCATTTGAAGTCTGGTAGATGGGATATTAAAACAAATAAAGATATATTAATAAAGCTTCCAAAGGAAAATATTTTAGAGTCGTTAGATTTTGCTTATGAACTAATAAATAATCAAAATTTTTTGATTAAGAAAAAAATTAATTTAACTGTAAAAAATCAACTTATTATAAATTGATGTCAAATCAGAACTTATTAAAAACGTATTTTTATATTGGAGCTGATGAAACATCAATTTTCGTAAAAAATAATGAAAATTCTGAAATAGTTTATTCTAAAAATAAAAAAATTATCAAAAAATTCAATTATCTTGATAATAGTGATATACAAATTTTCTTTAACGACAAAATAGAGGAAATTGAAAAAAATATTAAGATATTTGTTGAAAATATAATTTTAATTCTTGAACATAAAGAAATTTTTTCAATTCGACTTTCATTAAAACAAAAATATGATAATAAACATATTTCTAATGAGGAAATTCAAAAATTACTTTCTAGTGGATTGCAACAAATTCACAAAAGTCATCCAAATCAAATAATTTTGCACTACTTAATTGAAAAAGTTGATATAGACGGCCAAGTATATGAGACTTTAGAAAATCAACTTATAAAAAATTATTTATGCATTGATTTAAAATTTATTTGTATTCATCAAAATCTAATTAAAATTTTTAAGGATTTATTCAAAAAAAAACAGATATTCCTTGAAAAAGTTATTTCAGCAAAATATATAAACGGTTTTCTTACAGACAAAGACAACTTAACTAGTCTTATTTCTAAAATAGAGAGTGGTTTAAATAAGCTTGAAGTTCAATTAATCCCAAAAAAACAAGAAAAGAAGGGTTTTTTTGAACGTTTTTTTCTCTCATTTTAGATCATTTGGTATTTTATTGTAATATTACTTGTTTTTTATTTTTATGATTAAGTAATAATTTCTCTTTCGTGCACAATCTAAATCAAAAAACAGTAAAGAATAAAATAAACTTTAATGGTGTGGGGCTTCATACCGGGGCTAATGTAAATCTCAGTATTAATCCAGCACTACCTAACGAAGGTATCCTCTTTAAAAGAACGGACTTAAAAGAAAATAATATAATTATTCCCAGTATCTTCAATGTTACAAGTGCAAACTTTTGTACTACGATTTCTAATAATTTTGGAGTTAGCGTTTCAACTATTGAACATTTAATGGGAGCATTATTTATCTTGGGTGTCGATAATGCTGTTATTGAAATTGATAATCATGAAGTTCCGATTTTAGATGGGTCAGCAAAAATTTTTATAGATAAAATAATTGAAACTGGTTTTGATGTAAGTTCTGAGCCTATTAGAATTATAAAAATTAATAATAAGATAGAATTAAAAGATGGATCTAAGTTTATTTCTTTGGAACCAAATAACATCAATTTTGAAATTGACTACCAATTAGAATATAAAAATCCAAGAATTGGAAATCAACAAAATAAAATAAATGTTTATGAGGATGATCTTTTTGATATTTATAATTCAAGAACTTTTTGTCTTTATGAGGATATTGAAAATTTAAAAAAATTAGGTTTAGCTAAAGGAGGAAGTTTAGAAAATGCAATCGTTGTAAAACAAAATGATGTTCTTAATGAAAGTGGATTAAGAAATAATAAGGAATTTGTTAATCATAAAATATTAGATTGTATTGGAGACATTTATTTATCTGGACACAAAATTATAGGTAAACTTAAATGTGTACATGGTGGTCACAAGCTAACTAATCAGTTATTAAGAAATGTTTTTAGAGATAAAAGTAATTTTTCTGTGATTGAAATTAAAGAAAAAAACCTTCCTAGTTCATATATAAATAGAAGTTACCTAAAATCTATTGCATAATTTTTTTAAGTAATTTAAGAATAATCACTCGTTATTGAATTATGAGAAATTCTACAGTTATTTTATTAATTTTTTCAATTTTTTTCTTTTATTCTTGTTCTTCTAAAAAAGAGGAAATTTCTCTAATTAAAGAATTAGATCAACAGTCAGAATTAATATCAGCTTATACTGAAGCAATGAATAGCTTAAAAAAAAATGATCCATATTTTGCTGCCACAAAATTTTTAGAGGCCGAGTTATTATTTCCACAATCAGAATGGGCTCCTAAATCAGCTCTTATGGCATCATATTCATTTTATCTTCAAGATTATTATTCCAAAAGTATTTTTCATCTCGATAGATTTATAAGCACTTACCCAAAAGATTATAGAATACCGTATGCATATTATCTTTTGGCAATGTGTTATTTTGAAAATATTGAGGATGAAAAAAGAGATTTATTTCCTTTAATAAAATCTAAAGAACTTTTTCAATTAATTATTACTGAATACCCAAAAACTGATTTTGCATTAGATGCTAAATTTAAGATAGATTATATAAATGATATAGTAGCTTCTAAAGAAATTTATGTAGGTCGGCATTATGTAAAAAAAGAAAAATGGATTGCTGCAATCAATAGATTTAAAAATGTTTTAGAAAACTACGATAGAACTATATATGTTGAAGAGGCAATTCATAGATTAGTTGAAATTTACTATAGAATTGGACTTATTGATGAGTCAACTAAATATGCCAAACTGTTGGGCTATAACTATGGATCAAGTGAATGGTATAAAGAATCTTATGCGATTTTCAATAAAGATTATGATAAACTTAAAAGAAATGAAAATATTGAAAAACCTAAAAAAGGAATCATAAAGCAATTTAAAAAACTTTTCGAATAAGAATGAATAATGATCAGATTAAAAAAGATTATTCAAAAAAAATAAAATTATTCGAAAAATATAATCAATATTACTATGAAAAAAGTAAGCCTCTAATTACTGATCAGGAATTTGATAAATTTAAAAAAGAAATTATACAATTAGAAAAAAAATATCCCTTTTTAAAAAATAATGAATTATCTACAGACAGTATAGGTTACAAACCTTCAAAAATATTTAAAAAAGTCGCACACAAATCTCCAATGCTCTCACTAGGTAATGCATTTGATGAGAAAGATCTTGTAAATTTTGAAAAAAAAATTTTGAACTATCTAAATCAGAGCGGTAACTTTAAAATTGAATATACCGCAGAACCAAAAATTGATGGAATTTCAGCTTCTCTAATTTACATAAATGGAAAATTTAAAACAGGGTTATCCAGAGGTGATGGTAAAGAGGGCGAAGATATAACTATGAACCTTAAAACGATAAATGATATACCAAAAAATATTTCAGATAAAAATTTTCCAGAGGAAATTGATATAAGGGGAGAGGTTTTTATTAAAAATAGTGACTTTAAAAAATTTGAGAATAAATTTGCAAATCCAAGAAATGCAGCCTCAGGTACATTAAGACAAAAAAACCCCGAAGATACAAAAAAAATTCCTTTAAAATTTATTGCCTACACCTATGGATTTGAAAAAGGACTTAAAATAAATAATCAAAAAGATTTCTTAAAAAATTTAGAAAAATGGGGTTTTAAAGTAAACCCCTTAAATATTACAACAACGGGAATTAAAAATTTGATGATTAATTACAATGAAATTGAAAAAAAAAGGAGTGAAATTGATTTCGATATAGATGGAATAGTTTACAAAGTAAATTCATTTGAACTACAAAAAAGACTAGGTTATGTAGCAAATTCTCCGAGATGGGCGGTAGCTCACAAATTTTCAGCAAACAAAGGTATTTCAAAAATAAATAATATTGAAATTCAAATAGGAAGAACTGGTGCATTAACACCTGTAGCAAAAATATTTCCAATAAATATTGGAGGAGTTATGGTTTCTAATGCTACCCTTCATAATGAAGATGAAATTGAAAGGAAAGATATAAGAGTAGGTGATACAGTTGTAGTAGAACGTGCTGGAGATGTGATACCACATATTGTTTCGGTAGATTTAAAAAAAAGAGATAAATCAAAAAAATTTATATTTCCGAAAGAATGTCCATCTTGTGGATCAAAAACTATAAAAGAATTTAATTTAACCACCAAAAAAAAAGATGCTGTAAGAAGATGTTCAAGTGAAGGGTACGAATGTGAGAAAGTATCAATAGAAAAAATAAAACATTTTGTATCAAAAGAAGCTATGAATATTGATGGATTTGGAAAAAAAATTGTTGAAAATTTTTGGAATAATAATCTAGTAAGATTACCTCAAGATATATTTTCTTTAGATTTTAAAAAGATTAAAGAAATGGAGGGTTGGGGAGGAAAATCAATCAACAATTTAAAGTATTCAATTAATGAAAAAAAAAATATTTCACTAGAAAAATTTATTTTTTCACTAGGAATTAGGCATATTGGTTTAGAAAATGCAAAATTAATTTCAAGAAGTTTAAAATCATCTAAAAATTTTGTTGCACTATCTAAAAATAATAAGTTTGATGAATTGCTAAATATTGATGGAATAGGTGAAACTCAAATTAAATCATTGAAAAACTTTTTCTTAAATAAAGATAATTTAAAAGTAATAAATGAATTAGACAAGATTCTATCAATAAAAAATACTATAGATAATAAAAGGGATGGATTATTAAAGAATAAAGTATTTATGTTTACTGGAAAATTGACAGGCATAAGTAGGGCAGAGGCAAAATCGCTAATTGAGGAAAATTCAGGATCAATCATAAGCAACGTATCTAAAAAATTAGATTATTTAATTATTGGTGAAAAACCCACTAAAAGAAAAGTGGATATGGCTAAGGAATTAAAAGTTAAAATAATTGATCAACAGGAATGGTTAAAAATTTTAAACAAGACTAGCTAGCCATTTTCTTTCATTAATGGTGAGATATTTACTTAGTTTAGAATAAATATTTAAGTGGTATTTAAATAAATAATTTTTTTCATTTTGATTAAGTTGTTGGTTATCAATGAGATCTCTGTCTATTGGAGCAAGGGTTAAATTTTCGAAAAGTTTTTTATTATCAATTTTTTTTACAAATAAAAGGTTTTCAATTCTGATACCAAATTTTCCTTTTTTATAATAGCCAGGTTCATTACTTATCACCATTCCTTCAGATAGTTTTGTTTCATTGTATTTTGAAATTCCTTGTGGACCCTCATGAACATTTAAGAAAAAACCAACTCCATGTCCTGTTCCATGTAAATAATCTAAATTATCTTTTTTTAAATATTTTCTAGCTTGGACATCAATTAATTTACCAGTTTTAAACTTATTTAAATCTGATGTTGCTACCGCAATGTGTCCCTTTAATACTTTAGTAAATATATCTTTAATTTTTTTTTTGGTTTATTGAAACATATAGTTCGGGTAACATCTGTAGTCCCATATTTATATTGACCACCCGAGTCACATAAAAAAATATCATTTTTTTCTATAAATTTTGTATTTTTTTTTGTTGCTCTGTAGTGAACGATAGCACCATTTTTACCAGCACCTGCGATAGTATTAAAACTTGGAAATAGATAATCTTTATTGATTTTTCTGAAGGACTCTAATTTTTTTTGTGCTTGAAATTCAGTAATAGATTTTTTGTTTATTTTTTTTATCCAAAATAGAAATTTTGTAAGTGCAATACCATCTGAAATATGGCAATTAATCATATTTTTAATTTCTATATTATTCTTTTTTGATTTTAATAGATATATTGGATCATCATTTTTAATTATTTTTAAATTTCTTTCAAAAATTTTTTCAAAAAACAAAGAACATGATTTCATATCAATAGAAATTTTATTTTTTTTTAAAGACTCGATTAATCTAATAAAGTTTTTTTCATTAATTATTTGCTTAGAGTGAATTTTTTTTTCATCAATAAGTTTTGAAAATTTTTTTCTTTCTCCTAACAAATACATATTTTTTTTACGACTGAGCAACATATGACAATTTGGTATTGGACTATTGGGATTGTCGTGTCCTCTAATATTAAGAAGCCAGGCCACATTTTCTGGAGCACTTATAAAAATATAATCTAATTTTTTTCTTTTTAAAAAAGAAACTATTTTTTTTAATTTCTTTTTATAATTTTCTCCAGCCACCTCATCTTTAAGAGAATAAAAAGGTTTTCTGATAAGTTTACGATTTCTATAAATTTTATCAATTAAATTAATTGGAATTTGTTTTACTTTATTTTTTTTTAGAAAGAAATTTTGTATTTGTGATGATGTAAATAGTTTGGGATCAATTCCTAAGGTTAAATTCTTAAATAAATTACAATTAATAATTTTCTGATAATCTTTAATTTGAAAATTATCACCAGACTCTAAACTGGCCTGAATAGTGTATCTTCCATCAACAAACAGATAATTTTTTTTTCTTAAAATGACTGCATATCCAGCAGAACCACTAAAATTTGAAATTATTTTTAATCTATCTTTATTTGAATATTCAGAAAAAAACTCATCATTTTTTGGAATTATATATCCGTCAATATTCAATTTATCAAAAAAACTTTTTAAATTTTTTATTCTATTTTTTATTTTATTCTTTTTTGATACCTTATCCATCCTGGGCTTCTCTCATTATCATCTATTTCAAAATCTTGATTAAATTCAAAATCTTCTATCTCATCTTTACTATCCTGAAAATGTGAATTTTTTTCTAAAAATTTTTCTGGCAGTTCATCAATAAATCTCGAGGCCAAACTATCAATCCAATCTCCCTGATAAAATCTATTCATTGAAAAAGAGATTATAGCTTTCTTTTTTGCTCTTGTTATTCCTACATAGGCAAGCCTTCTTTCCTCTTCAAGACCATTTTGTCCTTTTTCCTCTATTGATTTTTGATGAGGAAACAAACCTTCTTCCCAACCAGGTAAAAAAACAGCTTCAAATTCCAATCCTTTTGCTGCATGCATAGTCATCATATTTACTTTTTCCCCGTCCCATTCTTGATCAACTGAAGTTGCTAGAGCAACATGCTCTAAAAAACTCTCTAAATTATCAAATTCTTTCATTGCGTTTAATAATTCTTTTAAATTCTCTAGTCTGTTTTCATTTTCTAAATCTTTTTTATTTTTTAACATGGCTGAATAACCAGACTCATCTAAAACTAATTGTAATAATTTTACATGACTTATCTTTTTAATTTTTAAGTCATTTCTCCATTTATCTAATAAACTTAAAAATAAAGATAATCCAATTTTTGTTTTGGGTTTAATTAGATTATTTTCAATCATTTTTTTTGCTGAGATTTCTAAGCAAAAAGAATTTTCTTTAGAATATTCGTGAATATTCTTAAGAGTATTATCCCCAATTGATCTTTTAGGATTATTAACTATTCTTTCAAAAGCTAGATCATCTTTAGTTTGATATATCAATCTTAAATAAGCTACAGCATCTTTGATCTCAGCTCTTTCATAAAATTTTGTGCCTCCCAAAATTCTATATGGCATCCCAATTTTTAAAAATCGTTCTTCAAATTCTCTTGTTTGAAAAATTGCCCTTACCAAAATTGCTATATTATTAAAAGAAATTTTTTTTTTCATCTTCTCAATTTCATCAGAAATACCAATTGCTTCATCTTTGCCATTTTTAAAACAATTTAATTTTACAAGCTCACCTTCTTCTGATGTTGCAATTAAAGTTTTACCAACTCTATTTTGGTTATTTGATATTAGGTTGGATGCAACCGATAAAATGTTTTGTGTAGATCTATAATTTTGTTCTAATCTTATTACTTTAGTGTTTTCATAAATTTGATCAAATTCTAAAAAGTTTTTGATTTCAGCTCCTCGCCAACTATAGATAGATTGATCATCATCACCCACACAACATATATTCTTATTTTTTTCAGCTAATAGATTTAACCATTTACTTTGTATGAAATTAGTATCTTGATATTCATCAACTAAAATGTACTTAAAATTTTTTGAATAAATTTCTCTAATTTCAGGATTTTTTTCTAATATTTTAACCGTGTGTAAAATTAAATCTCCAAAATCACATGAGTTTAAGTCAATTAGTTTTTGTTGATAAATTTTGTAAATTGGTAAGATAGTTTTTTCAAAAATGTCTTTGTTATTTATGATAACTTCTGAAGGATAGAAACCTTTATTTTTCCATCTATCAATAATTGCTAAAATATATCTTGGTGCAAGTTGCTTAACATCAATATTTTCTGCTTTACAAATATTTTTAATCAATCTTGTTTGATCATCAGTATCTATAATTGTAAAGTTTGAATTAAGATTGGCTGCTGAAGAATGTTTCCTCAACAATTTTGCACAAATAGAGTGAAAAGTTCCAAGCCATGACAAGCTTGTTGCAGTAGATCCAAGAATTTTGCTAACTCTCTTTTGCATTTCCTTTGCTGCTTTGTTGGTAAATGTCACAGCAAGAATTTGATTTGGAAACGCTTTTTTTTGGCTAATGATATTTGCAATTCTGCTAGTTAAGACTTTAGTTTTACCCGATCCTGCTCCCGCTACGATTAATAAGGGGCCATCAATATGCATTATGGCCTCTTTTTGAGCTTTATTTGTATCTTTTAAAAATTCAGAGTTTACCATTTAAAAATTTTAATTATAAGTTGATCAAACATTTATGAGTAAAGATAATATATTAGCTAAAAAAATTAAGAAACACTTCATATCAATTAACAATACAATAGAAAGTTACTTTAATAACTTAAGATATTTCATATTAAATTTTAAAAAACATAAATTTAGCACTAATAATAAAGTAATTTTAGTCCTTGGGGTACTGACTATTTCGACACTGACTTATTTTTTAATACCCACTTTTTATAATAAAAATGAAATCAAATCAGAAATAAAGAATCAAATTTTCAAGAAATATAATCTTAAGATAAAATTTAATGAGTCACTAAATTATGGTTTATTACCGAAGCCTCATTTTCACACAAAAAACCTTTCAATAATTAGAGACAAGAGAGAAATAGCTAATGTCAATAATATGAAAATGTTTATTTCAATAAACAATTTTTTCTCGTTCAAGAAAACAAATTTAAAAGATTTGATTTTTAAAAAGACAGATTTCAATATTTATAAAGAAGACATTTCTTTTTTTGTCGATCTTCTAAAAACTGAGCCAAATGCAAACAAGATAATTTTTAAAGATAGTAATATTTTTTTTAAAGATAAAGAAGATGAAGTTTTATTCATTAATAAAACAAAAAAAATTGAGTTTTTTTATGACTCAAAAAACTTAAAAAATGTTTTGATATCAAAAAATGAAATTTTTAAAATACCGTTTAAATTTTCCGTAAAGAATGACAAATTTAATAAAACAATTTACTCGACTTTTGATTCTAGTAAGATCCGATTGAATATCTCTAATGAAATTGATTATAATAATGATTTAAGTGGACTTTTAGATATTTTATTTGTTAACAAGAATACTTCATTGAATTATAAAATTAAAAAAGACTCTTTAGTTTTTAATTCAGAGAAATCTAATAATGATTATAATGGGATTATAGAATTCAAACCATTTTATTTATTAGCTAACTTTAATTATGATGGCCTGAGTACAAAAAATTTATTTAATGACGATTCAATCTTTGTTGATTTAATTAAAAGTGAAATCATAAAGAATAGAAATTTAAATACAAATATTAATTTTAGCATAAAGAATATAACAAACATTGATGAACTTAATAATTTGAATCTTCAATTAGCCATTGAACAAGGTGAATTAGTTTTTTCAAATTCAAGTATTATGTGGAAGGAGGCTATTAAAATCACTCTAAATGAAAGTTTGTTAAATTATGATGACGATCAAATTAATTTAGTTGGTCGGGTTATTTTTGATTTCAAAAATATTGACAACTTTTATAGAACTTTTCAAATAAAAAAAAATGACAGAAAATCCATAAAACAAATTCAAATTGATTTTGTTTATAATTTTAATAATAAAGAAATAAGTTTTGATAATGTAAAAATAGACAATGAAGCTTATACAAACTTACAGGATTTTTTAGATGAGTTTAACTCTGGAAAAAATAGAATTTTTAATAAAATAACTTTTAAAAATTTTATAAATGATTTTTTTAGTATCTATGCGGGATAGATCATTTTTTTTGGATCTACAATTCGATCAAAGTCTTTTTCACTAATTAATTTAGTTTTTAAGGTTTCCTCTTTTAAAGTTGTTCCATTCTTTAGTGCAGTTTTAGCTATTCTAGCAGCATTGTCATAACCTATGTGAGGTGCCAAGGCTGTAACAAGCATCAAAGAGTTATCTAAAAATTTTTTAATTTTAATTTTATCTGCTTTTATTCCCTTAACACAATATTGTGCAAAATTTTTTGTGCTATCAGCCAATAAATCTATAGATTGTAAGATGTTATGAGCAATTAATGGTTTGAAAACATTAAGTTCAAAATGTCCATGTGATCCTGCCATTGTGATACCATTATGATTTCCAATAACTTTCACACAAACCATTGTAACTGCTTCAGATTGAGTAGGATTAACCTTGCCAGGCATTATTGAGGAACCAGGCTCATTAGCAGGTAAAATTATTTCACCGTATCCTGCTCTTGGGCCAGATCCCAAAAATCTTATATCATTAGCTATTTTCATTAAACTTACTGCAGTGGTATTTAATGTACCTGAAAAATTAACTATTTCATCATGTGCTGCCAATGCTGCAAATTTATTTTTTGTTGGTTTAAAAGGTAATTTAGTAATTTTTTTTATTTCATTTATTATTTTTTTATCAAAACCTTTTTTACTATTTATTCCAGTACCAACAGCTGTACCTCCTTGAGCTAATGAATAAATTTCATTTAAAGCATTTTTAATTCTTAAGATACAATTCTCTAATTGAGATTGGTAACCTGAAAATTCTTGACCTAAAGATAATGGAGTTGCATCTTGAAGATGCGTCCTACCTACTTTAACTATATTTTTAAATTGAGAAACCTTTTTTTTTAATTCTTTATTCAATAATTCTAACGAAGGTATCAATTTATTTTTTGTTTCAATAGCTATCGCTATATGCATTGCTGTTGGAAACACATCATTTGTAGACTGAGATTTGTTCACATGGTCGTTAGGGTGAACTGGTTTTTTTGTTCCTTTTTTTCCTCCTAAAATTTCTATAGCTCTATTTGCAATGACTTCATTTACATTCATATTTGTTTGAGTACCAGATCCTGTTTGCCAGACTTTTAAAGGAAAATGATCATTTAATTTACCAGATATAACCTCATTAGAAGCCTTGATGATAGCTTTAGAAATATGTGGTAAAATTTGTTTATCTTTACCATGCACAACAGCTGCAGCTCTCTTAATTATTGCAATCGATTTGATTAAAACTGGTCTAACTAAAAATTCACCAATATCAAAATATTTTTTTGATCTTTGAGTAGAAGCCCCCCAATATTTATCATTTGGTACATTGATTGATCCAATACTGTCAAATTCTTTTCTTAATTTCATTGATTAATAAGTAATTAATAAATTATTATAAATATACATTAAATATATAAAACTTACAGGAGCAATATGTCAAATTTTAGTAAGGTTGGAATTTTTATGAAAACATTTGAGCAAGAAGTTAAAGATAATCCTTCATTTAGTACAGATAAAATCAATAAATTAAGGATTGATTTAATTAAAGAAGAATTAGAAGAGCTTACAGAAGCAATGACAAACAAAGATTTATTAGAAGTTGCAGATGCTCTAACTGACATTTTATATGTTACTTACGGTGCTGGGCATGCATTTGGTATTAATTTGGATAAATGCTTTGATGAAGTTCAAAACTCCAATATGAGTAAATTAGATGAGAATGGAAAACCAATTTACAATGATTCTGGCAAAGTAATGAAAGGACCTAATTATTTTAAACCAGATCTTTCAAAATTTGTAAATTAAATCTCTAATTTAAGATCTATAGCTGA
>VMHT01182530.1_pt1 | contig 20172 bp, 16 predicted proteins | sample 4693611 | NCBI WGS metagenome assembly VMHT01 (sample SAMN12280063, study PRJNA550983) | marine metagenome | isolation source: seawater sampled from same location over 5 years 0.02-0.2 micron viral filtrate | place: USA: collected off the coast of southern California halfway between the port... ...
ACGTTTTTGGCATTTGTAACTGTAACTTCCCTCTCAATAGTTCCATCTTTATTGAGCATATAAAGGATAGGTCCATCGCCACTGTCGTTAATGGCCCAAAGCCTTTTGTATTTATCGTATTCTATACCTGAAATTTCCTTAAGCTTCGGGTCGACCGTTACTGTTTTCATTTTAAACAGGTCGTGAATACTCATAAAAAACAACACGGTTGCGATGGGTAGTAAAATAACCGTGGTGATAACTAAGCCTTTCCTTAGCACTACTAAAACCTCTATTTTAACGAGTTAACTTTCGCGTTTAGCGGTTAACTGAACACGTTGAGTTTTCTGAAAGATAAAAAACGCAATGATACAACGATCATTCAACTATTTGGGACACTTTTTCTACGGAACAACGGTTAAATGAGATTTTACTGTTAATGTCGATGAGTTGGGCATGCGCTCAATATTTGTAAGCTGTGTATCAGCCCATAATTATCAACGTATCATGCTGAAAACAAGCCTAATCTTTATCAGTAAGTAGACGTTGACGTCCATCTTTATTGAATACGGTTTCATCGTGCTTTATGAATTTTTCAATGATTGACTGCTCATGGTCAGTAAATGCAGTTTCAAAATTTTGATGACCAACGCTCACTGTAGCTTTTTGCCCATTTGCTAACTTTTCGTTAGCCAGCGCTAACTGACTAATGAAATCATTTAACGATATCCGATTGTATGTAAAGATCCCGGGCTTACTCAATGATGCAGGTGTGAGTAAGTCATCATGTTCAAGCATAAAGGCGTGTTTGAAAATTGCTTGAGACTTTGTGAAGCAGGCAGTAGGGCTGCGCAGAGTAGCAGCTTCTGGAAGCGCTTTAATACGGATGCTCTGACCATTGTCTGCGGTTTGCCAAGTTACACCACACACACTAACACTAAATGCATCCACCTGATTAGCAGTTTCCTTTCGCGCTAGCGTTGAGACGGTATCCAATGCTTGAAGCTCAGCAAGAACTTGAGGTAAAGACGTCATTGAGAGCTTTTCAATTGTCATCTTTCCCGCGTTGGACTGATAAGTAAGCTTCAGCGTGTTCTCTAGATAGTAGACTTGGCCTGTGTCCTTCCAAAGGGATACAGCGGTATTATTGATAGACGGGTTTTCGACGGCACAATCACGTTGGGCCTGAAAGCGTTTTAACATTTTTGCTAACACAGCGTCCTCCCTCATTTCGAACTGCCACATTCTATTATTTGTGTTCCTTTGCTATGCGCAAGCTAAATGACTGAATGTGACAGTGTTTTAATGTTACGGAAGAAAGGCCTGGTTGAACTATTGCTAAAAATACTTATTTAAAACTGATAGCACGTTAGATTTTACGTGCGTATACCGACACCACAAACGTTAATGATAACTATTATCATATTGTAAAGTGTGCGAGAATGGCAGCATGGCTTGATGACTAAGTAAGTAGGAAAACGAATGCGAAATCTTATAAACGCAACCGTAACCCAAGTTCACCATTGGAATGACACTCTGTTTAGTTTCAAAACAACGAGAGAATCATCTTTTCGTTTTGAAAGTGGTCAATTCGTTATGATTGGTCTTGAAGTAGATGGTAGGCCACTGATGAGGGCCTACAGCATCGCAAGCCCAAATTATGATGAGGAATTGGAATTTTTTAGTATTAAGGTGCCAGATGGTGCGCTTACTTCTCGCCTTCAAAATATTGAACCTGGTGACCAGGTAATGATTAATATTAGGCCTACAGGTACGCTCGTGCCTGGTTTCTTGTTACCCGGAAAACATCTTTATTTGCTCAGCACTGGTACAGGTCTAGCACCATTTATGAGTATTATCAGAGATCCTTTCATTTATGAAAGCTTTGAAAAAATCATATTAGTTCACGGAACGCGTTGGCGCTCTGAACTTGCCTATCAAAACGAAATTGAGCACCAACTTCCTAACAACCCTTATTTCGGTGACGAAGTGCGTGAGAAACTCATTTACTATCCTACTGTTACGAGAGAAAGTTATGAGAAAAACGGTATCGCTCACGAAGGACGGATAACGAAGCTAATTGAAAGCGGAAAGTTGCTGGATGATATAGGTATGCCTGAATTAGACACTGAAAATGACAGATTCATGCTATGTGGCAACGACAATATGCTACAAGACCTTATGTCTATGCTAGACGACAAGGGCTTCTCGAAAGCTAACTCGCGCCGTCAGGGGCATTATGTAATTGAACAAGCATTTATTGAAAAGTAATGCGCAACGCATTGGCCTGACTATCGGCAACATTTTAAATTCTCAATAAAAATCGCCGGCGTGTTGCCGGCGATTTTATATGATTTCACTCGCAAAATACTTGCAAGCTGTATCGCTTCTAGCTTTACATAATTATTTAAAACGGCATTTTGAAGCCAAATGAGGCTTCGGTGCTGATTTATGTTGAGGTGATATCTTTAAAGGGCTGTAGCGTTACGGACATCGTTTTCATCACACAACATTACTCTTTATTACTTAACTTTTGGCCCCTATTTGACCCCATACATAAATCACTATTTAGTGAGCGACTTCAGGGCCTGAACTATCCTTCCCTTCCACTTTGGCAAAACTAAGAATACTTTCTACATCATTAAACAATTTCACCTGTACTCCGCTATCTTCAATTTCACCCACAATATCATCACAAACCTGTATCATATCTGACTTTTCAGAATCGGGACGCTCTAGTGTAAATAAAGCTCGTTCAGGAACAATAACCTGGTTGTTAATCAATATTTCTACTCTTTTTGCCCAATGTAATCCATGCTCATAGGCTTTTAAAGGTGTGCTTTGCTCAAATGCTAGTGGCTTAATTACCTTATACCCGTTATTCCCTTTGTAGACTAGAGGCATAGGAATATCCAACACACCTGCTTTCAGCTTTTTCTGTGTATACTTCACAGACAACTCAGTAGCGATAGTGTGTTTCAAAATTTTTACCATTTGCTTCTCGCGATACTCTTCATTTACGAATTCTCTCGCAACAAACCTTTGATACAAATGCTCCAGCTCGACCTTACCGCTATCACCCATTAATCGCCCGACTGGGCCAAAATGAAGTACAGATTCTCTATGTCTGGTTATTTCATCGAAATATTCTACGACATCTTTTCCGCGTAGGCCTGTAGACTTGATATATTCACGAACTCGTTCTAGTTCAATGGTAAACGTATCAATCGCTTTTTGATAAAGCTTTCCTTCTATATCGTCAAAAAAATTTGTGACTCGTCCAAACCTTTTAGGAGCCAATCGAAATATAAATTCACCAGTCTTTGGGCCTAAAACGACGACACCGATATTGGCGAATTCTCTTGTTTCGATAAAGGGCATGAAACGCACAATCGCGTACTGATACAAAGTACGAAAGTTTTTGCTCATTCTAGTGCCCTCCAAAAATCATCTTTCTCAAATGCCCCTAATGTTACTTTGATTCTATCAATTTCGCCATTCACATTGGGAATATCTTTAATCCAATCTTCAGGAATACATTCAATAATTTCATCCAAGTTATCGAATGCATTCTGAAATTTTTGATAGTAATAGCCCTTGTTAATATCAGGTTCAAATAAATCAGTTTGACCTTTAAACACGCTACTAGCCACATGTACATTTTTGTGGTCGTCTAAATCAAACTCCGCATCAAATGCTAGGTTATGGTCAAAGACAACCAGAGAACCGTTAACCACATCGTGATATAAGTTAGGATTACCTCCGGTAACAGACAAAGTGCGATCAGCATTTTTAACCCAGTAATCAAACATGTACAAATCTTTCAATACCCGACGGTCTGATCTTTTTACAATTTCTACATTAACTTCCTGTAAATTAGGCCTATAACTAGAGCCGAAAGCGGTTCCAACACCTAAACCAACATATAAGTCGATATCAAATTCAACTAAAGCCTCATCGATAGATACCAATGCAAAATCAGGTATGGGTAAGCCGAAACTTTGCCCTAAATTTGCAGCAATCCATTCATATAAACATCCTTTAAAAGTCGCACTTGCTCGCTTTACTACAAACTTTGTCTGATCATCGCCCAAACAAAGCCAAGGTTCTGTTTTACCCTGAACCATTTTTTGTTGGATTTCAATTATGTTAATCACGTAATTATCTGCCTAATAGCTCTTTCGCCAGACGTCCTTTACATAAAGTAAAATAAAGATTTAGAAGTTAGCTGAGGCCTCTGTCCCTTTATTAAATACATTAACTTTAACCAACTCCCCTAGCATAAAAAGCACTGGATAGTCTTTCGCATTAAACTCGACATCTTTGAGTCGACTAATATGATCCTTTTTGATTTGAAGTTTACCCGTGCAAAGTGCCAAAAGAAATTCAGGTAAAGCTTCGGATTCCTTAGAATCGGGATACTTAATCATGCGCTCGATTAGAGAACCAATGATTCGACTTTTACTATCAGAAGCACTGTAATCCAGCTCTCTGGCTTTTGCCGCTCTTAACACTGAAGATTGAATAATACCTTCGTTAAATCTATCAAATAGCAGTGGATCAAGTTGCCTTATGATATACCCCTCACTCAAAGGAGCGATTCCATTCTTTCTTTTTACTGTCCTTAATCTTTGCAGAACAGAAGAAATCGTAAAATATACACTTGCTTGGTGATGAAAATCACTTTTAGTATCAGCCCTATTCCAAAAAGCAAAAGTTTTACCCAAAATCAAATCACTGTTCTTCGGAGACTTTAAGAATATAGATTTACCAAGCCCCTCAAATTCCGTTGAGGACGCTTCCCTGAGCTTATTTAATCTTTCTTCGACTATATCTATAAGTAAATCATCATCTCCATGAACCTGCCGTAGTTCTTTTAAAACTTCAATCTCTTGCATCCATGAATGCTGTTTATGTACAGAAATAGGAAGCAAAAGCTGCTGTATTGCGTGGAAGGTGTGATTACCACAAGGGCCACTTGAATACTTTAAGTCCAGTTGTAATTTTTTAAACTCTGCCTCACTATTTAGTTTTGCAAAACCCACTAAATAAGTAATAGGCAAATCACCGAATTTCCTGAGATAGCGGCTAATATTTAATAGCGACTTTCCAGTCTGAATAGAGCCAGCAACAACAACGATTCCAGATTTAGGTTCGTATCCTTGGGTAAACTCCCCCTCTGCACGATGAACCGTTTTCCCCAGTTTAGCCACTTCATCTTGAATTAAACAGGCTAACTCCTTCGCTCCACTGTCCTTACAATGAATAATACAGTCAGCATTGATAGGAAAATGACGTAACACTGCAAATTTAACAGCTTTTTTGTAGCTCTCGCTATCAGAAATTAACTTTGATACATCAATAAAATACTCTGGCGTTGGATTTGTCTTTCCATCAACACCATCAAACAGACAACGAAATACATCCAAATCTTTATATTCATGCATGATTCTTTTTAAATTTGAATCAGCGTCAGTTGCTATTGGTAGGCATTCTTCTGTTCTTGGGGCTTCAAATAAGAACCTGGTTCGATCTAACGCTAATGGAATAGATGCCTCTTTTTTGCAAAGAGGACACTCGCTTTCACTATACGAATCAAAATGCCTAAAGAGGTCTTTACAATATCTTTCACTATATTGCTTAAAATCTATCAGTGTATTCCCACTACTAGAATTTGCGTGTGCAGTAACCAAGGAAACTACTTTTGCCTGCTCTAAAGATCCGTTCGTTTTTAACTTCTCGTATAAATCATTGCTGGTAGTTGCCGAAATCAGAATCAACGTATTTGCATCTGAAGAGAAATCATAATTCTCTAAGCCCCCGTAGCTTCCGAAAGAATCTACAGCAATGATCTTAGATGAATGGTTAAAAGCACATACTAATTTTGTTAATTCATGAGCCAATGAATATATGCCTGATGTATCCACATAAATTTTCGTAAGTTTCTCAGGTACAAACTTTAGTAAATTCGCGGCTACAAAGGATACTTCAGCAGCACACTCAAACATATTTGTAACCGAAATAAATCGGTCAGTATGCTTACCAGAGGGTTTTACGAAGTGAAAATTCGCTGAAGACTCTAATATTAAATTTTTTGTTTTTGCTAAGTAAAAAAGTCCATACTCGATGAGTTTATTTATTTCTCTATCATTCAGCTTATTTCGTGATTTTTCTGCGTCGCCCTTATAAATTTCAGTTTCTAACTTCCCACTTGAATCAATGAAACAGGTATGAACATTTAGTTCCTGCAAACTGTTTATTTTATCTTTAAGCTTTTCAAGAGCGCCCTCATTGAGCAGTGTGTCTGATATCTCATCTTTGTTAAAAGCTGGAGATATAATTACTAGGTCTTTTATAAATATATGCTTTTTAAATTCATTAACTAGTTCATTTGAAAACAAGGTTTTATCAATACCAGACCCTGCACAGTATGAAACTAAAAAGCTTGGCTCGTTTTCTTTCAGTTGAGCAGTATAAAAATAATAATTGTTCATAACACAGGCACCAAAATACTACATGCTAATCCTTCAACACTATGCAGTGCTCGAAACTGATTTGAACTTCTTGTCCTTTCATCGAACAGTTCCAGTTTCTCGTTCTCACTTTCAACAAGTGGTTGTAAATTGAAATCTCTATAAAGAGAAACGCGCCCGCTTCGTATACTCAAAAAGCCTTTTCTTTGCGCTAAAATCTGCCTTACGTTGTGCAAACCTCTCCCAAAACCTTTGCCATTCGTTTTCGAAGTAACTCCTTTGGCAAATGAATTTGCAACTATTGAAGCTTCATCTCTTGGGTCGATTGATAAATTATCACCCAATTTACTAAGGGTTTTAGCTATTCCTACACCACTGTCAAAAAGAGATATTTCTAAAACGTGTAGCGGCTTTTGATTTTGTCTTATTTCAGAGAGATACTCCGTAATAATCGACCCTACCCCTCCTATATTTTCTGATAGTTGGTCTTTAGTGATAAGTTTGTAATCAATAACCAGCCCTCTCACTGAACGGGAAAATTTACCATTCCTAAAGTCTACCGTTCCATGTTGCTCAGTGTTTTCAACCAATTCAAACAATAATTCACCTAAGCTATCAATTTCATGATCAACCAAGGTAGATAGCCTTACTTTTTCATTTAGAAAATTTGAGAGTAGTGTCGAATAATAGCCACTTTGTCTAAGGTTGGGTGAGCCTGCGGGTTTGTAGAAACATAAAGGATATGCATAACGAGCGATAGAATGATCTACTGCAAATAATTGCAGGCGGTGTTTATTCAGAAAGGTAGATTTATTTAACCTTTCTTGAATTTCCTTATTGATTTTAGTTTTTAATTCTACTGACTTAACGATATCATTGACTTTTAAATCTTTAGCAAAAACATGCTCTGCCATTAACGTTGCGGTGAGACCTTGTGGGTCTTGTAACATACCAATAATCAACTCTTCATTATCTGAATCTAATTGAAAAAATTTAACATGTGTCTCTGGCTGTATTTTCAAATAGGTTATTATGAACTGGCACAGCCTTGGTAACATGCCAAGTCTTAGAGTCTTAAATGATGCAGATAGATTAATGATATTGTCACCCGAAGTTTCATAAAGCTTCTCTATTACCTCATTTGTAATGTTTTGAGGAATCCTCATATCACTGTTTCTCCTCAAATATTTCTAAAGCTAATGTATTTGCAAGTTCATTCTGTAATATTGTCAAACTACTGACCTTCTCACTAATTGAATCGCATAATTTCATCAGCTTTTCGACCTCTTTAACAATCCTAAATTGCTCTTCCTTAGGCGGAATACCCAGCGCCATAGATTCTAATTTCGCTTTACCCAATGTTGGGACACCTACATTTGCATTCATCTCATCCATTAGACCATCTATAAATTTGTTTCTTTTGAAAAGGACTAGTAAGAAGTCTTCATTCATCTCGTTCAATGGTTTAACGATAAAAACCGTATGGCTAAACGTAAATTTATCAAAATCAGGGAGTTTCCTGGCTAATCCTAGTCTTCCTTTGCGTGCAAAAACTAAGTCACGGTAATTAAAATCACATAGGTCTTTCTGATACTGATAAAAATCTTCTGGTACTAACTTAGCATCCCTAATTTGCCAACCATCTTCTCCAGAAAACTCTCGTGTGGACAATAAAGGTACACTCCCGTTCTCATAGGATGGATAACGATGAGAAGGGTTTGGATCAAGAATTACAGAAATATCATTTATTCTCCCTACGTCCCAACCTTTAGGCAAATTATCCATTACCGCTTCTTTTGATATCTGTGGTAATGGCTTTTGCTTCTTGATTTTCTTATCTTTGATTAGCTGTTCTTTTTCGGCGGCAATGCGTTCCAGCAGTTTTGATGCGGGTTCGTCGTTGGGGTCTTGTTTTACCAGTTTGCCCATTACTGCGAGTTGCAGAATGGTTTGTTTTAGCTGGTCGATGCTGTCTTCTGTAGTGAATAGCACGTCGAAGTGTGCGCTGATGCGCTGCCAGCTTTCGTTTAGTTCGTCTGCATCTTTTACGTTGGTGAGCGTTTCTAGTAATGATTTCACGAGTGTTTGATGCGCTTCGACACTGGCTTCTGTTTGGGACTCTAGTTCGTCACATAGAGACATTAATTCGTCTACTCTATTAACAATTTCTTTCTGTTCTGAAATTGGAGGGAATGGTAACTTTGAGGAACCGATTTGCTTAGTTGAAAGATGATCAACAGTCGTGTATGACTTAGCACCCTGCAAACTTCTCAATGCTATCTGAAGTGCCAACTCAAAAAATTTACAATCCACAGATTCAACAAAGTGAATTCGAGAAACTCGTTGATTTAATAGAGCATTATTATTTTTCCATCTCCTTACCCTAAATTCACCATCCATTGAAACCAGAATATCGCCTTTAGAGACAAGAAACTCATCTCTATAAACTCCATCATAAAATGTACCTGAAAACTCATTTCCAACATCACGAATTCTAATAATAGGTAAACCAACTCCATTTTCGTTAAAGGAATTTGACTTAAAAGCGAATCCAGCTTGCGGCCAAGCGATATCATCTAATAGACATGTTTCCCAGGATTCATTATATCCAGAGTGGATAACCCCTCCTTCATTCTCAGAGACTCCTCTAGTTTTAGAAGCCCTACCTGAATTAATCATTTCCAACTTTAAGGCTTTTGCAATCTCAAACTCTTCAATAGCTGCTTTTTTTGATAGCTCATTAGGATTAGCTTTAAGTAACTTGCCCGTGACTGCTAACTCTAGAATAAGCTCACGCAGTTTCTTTATCCCATACAGTTCAAGCTTACTGGAACTACCTCGTCCTGAAGCAGACTTGGTTTTGATTGCCGATGTCCAGATATCCAGGTTTTCAGTAATGATGCTTTCTACTGACATTAGGCTTCGCCCTCAGAATCTGATGACAGAGCTTCAGCCAGTATGCCTTTTAGCTGATCGCGCAATGCCTGAATTTCTTGCTGCTGTTCTTCGTATTGCTGAAGCAGCTCGTCAGGATCGTGGCTTTCTACTTCGCCTACGTGTGGATTTTTAATATCGAGGTTAAAGTTGCGTTCGATGACTTCTTCGATAGAAACTTTCCAGGCTTGTTCGTTCTCTACACGGCTGGCAAAGTCATCTGTTTCTGTACCCCACCATTCTTGTTCGGTTTGGAATTCTTCGAACTTCATTGGCTTGGTTTTGGAGTAGTTTTTTACGCCTTCTGGGTAAGGATGTTCGTAGAACCAAATCTCTTTGGTTGGTTTACCTTTGGTGAAAAACAGCAGGTTGGTTTTAATGCCTGTGTACGGGTTAAATACGCCGCTAGGTAGTCGAACTATGGTGTGCAGATTGCATTCTTCTGTGAGCAGCTTTTTGATTTTGGTTTTAACGCCTTCACCAAAGAGCGTGCCGTCTGGCAATACCACTGCGGCGCGTCCGCCGTCTTTCAACACTTCGATGATGAGCTGCAAAAACAGATCGGCGGTTTCCCGCGTTTGCATATCTGAGGGGAAGTTCTTTTCGATACCGTCTTCTTCGGTTCCACCAAATGGCGGGTTGGTAACGATAACATCAAACTCGCTATCCCAGTTTGAAAGTGGGCGATTAAGTGTATTGTCGTGCCTGATTTGTACAGGTACTTCAATACCGTGCAGCATCATGTTTGTGGTAGCTAACAGGTGTGGAAGCTGTTTCTTCTCAACGCCGTGAATTTGGTTTTGCAGTGTTTTATGGTCAGCTACGGTGTTTACATATTTTGATTTTACGTGGTCAACTGAACAGGCTAGAAATCCACCTGTGCCGCAGGCGGGATCGAAGACTTTATCGCCCAGTTTTGGGTCTACCCTGTCTACAATAAAACGGGTTACAGCACGGGGCGTATAGAACTCTCCTGCATTACCAGCGCTTTGCAGATCACGTAAAATGTGCTCGTAGATATCACCGAATAAATGACGTTCTTTTGAGTCGGTAAAATCGATTTCATTGAGCTTATTGATCACTTGGCGTAGCAGCGTGCCGTTCTTCATGTAGTTGAAGGCATCTGAGAACGCTTCACGCACGATAAAGCCCCTAGGGTTCTTATCGATGGGCGCTGTTAAGTTTTTGAGTGCTGGGAATAAGTCATCATTCACAAACTCCATCAACTCATCGCCCGTGATCCCTTCATCATCCGCTGCCCAGTTACGCCACAGATACTTAGGTGGAATTGGCTCACAGTAGTCATCCATTTCAAATTCCAGCTCTTCTTCTTGGGCATCGAATATTTTTAGGAAGAGTAACCATGACATCTGGCCTAAACGCTGAGCGTCACCATCAACGCCAGCGTCTTTTCTCATGATGTCCTGAATGGATTTAATAACGGTACTGATAGACATACTTTCTTATTCTCTGATTCTTTATTATTCGGCCTGAGCGTTGCTCAGGCTGATTTATCTGGTGTGGTGCTGTAGATGGCTTTTTCCAGTTCAGCTATGGCTGCTTCATACTGTTTTGGCCCACCAAACCCTTTCTTGGCAATTTCGATGGGGCGGCCAAATTCTACAACTTTACCTGTTTTAAGGGCGTCTTTGCTTTCAAGGGCTTCTACGCCCTCATCACTGTATTTATTCAACAGTTCATTCAAAACGGCCTGCGCCATTTCGCTGTACTCGGTGAAGTAGTTGCGCTTTTTAACATTATTTGCGCGTTCTTTGCGCGTTAGCGGAGGCTGGTCGAAAACAACATGACATATCATATCAAATGGGTCTAATTCTTTCCCAATTTCTGCTTCCAATACTTCCCAAATAACACCTTCAGACGCTAATTCATCTATGATGGCTTGTTTACGCTCAGCACTGTTCCAGCGCTTGATGAAATCATCAAGGGATGCAAAAGATTTCGTGAGAGTCTTCTTGGTATAGTCTTTAAATGACTCGGTAACGAGTTTGCCGTCTTCATCATAATACTGAACGCGCTCCCCTACTTTCTTAACCGCTACACCATTGATGTGATATTTGGTGACGGTGGTTTCTTCATCTTCGTCCCAACCTGTTTGTGGTGAATCTCCAACTTCAGAGAAATCAAAGTCATCATCGCAGCTAAGACTATCGGGGCTATCTGTAGTGCCTTCGGGTTCACCCTCTGTGTCGTGACCTTCGAGAACATCGTCAAAGTCAGAATCGCCATCATTGATATCACTGGGTTTAGCGCTGATAACTTTTTCTGGGATACCGTCGAAACGTTCATCAGCAAACAGTTCTGTGGCCTTTTTGAAATCAAGGATGGTGAACCAGAGCTTGCCAAATTTATCATCGATACGCGTACCTCTGCCGATGATTTGCTTAAATTTAGTCATACTTTGAATGTTTTGGTCTAGCACCACCAGCTTACAGGTTTTCGCATCCACTCCTGTCGTCATTAGTTCTGATGTAGTTGCGATAACAGGATAAGTGCGCTTGGGGTTTATGAAGTTATCCAGCTGAGCTTTACCAATGGCATCATCACCTGTGATTTTCATTACGTACTTATCGTTTTTGGCATACTGCTCTGGGTTACAGTTAATCAGCGCCCTGCGCATTCGCTCGGCATGATCAATGTCGTTACAGAACACAATTGTCTTTGCCAAGGGGTCGGTACGTTTTAGGTAATTGGTAATTGTTTCTGCTACAAGTTGAGTGCGCTCATCGATGACCAAAGTACGGTCAAAGTCTTTCTGGTTGTAAATGCGGTCTTCTACTTCATTACCATGCTTATCTACCTGTCCTTTAGTTGGTCGCCAACCTTGCAAGTCGATATCCAAATCCACGCGCACTACCTTGTAAGGGGCAAGAAAGCCGTCTTCAATGCCTTCCTTTAATGAGTACATATAAACTGGCTCACCAAAGTAGTCGATGTTAGACACTTCATCGGTTTCTTTGGGTGTGGCGGTTAAACCAATCTGGGTAGCAGAGCCAAAGTATTCCAGAATTTCTCGCCAGGCACTCTCTTCTGATGCACTGCCTCTGTGGCACTCATCAATCACGATAAGGTCGAAGAAATCAGGGTCGACTTGCTTATAGGCTTTCTGGCTTTCATCGGGGCCAGTCAATGCTTGATATAGTGCCAAGTGAACTTCGTAAGCGGGATCGACTTTTCTGCCTGTGATTTTTGTCATTGCCTGACCGAAGGGCTGAAAGTCATTAATACGAGTTTGGTCTACTAGCACATTTCGGTCTGCCAGAAATAAAACACGCTTCTTTGCTTTGGCTTTCCACAAGCGCCAAATGATTTGAAAGGCGGTATAGGTTTTACCTGTGCCAGTTGCCATTACCAGCAGAATACGATCCTGCCCTGCCGATACTGCTTCTACCGTTCTGTTGATTGCCTGTAACTGATAATAGCGTGGTGACTTGCCGGAGCCATCGTCATAGTAGTCTTGCGTGATAATGGGTAACTGTGATTCTTTATAACCTTTATACACACAGTATTTTTCCCACAGTTGTGAAGGCGTTGGGAAGTCATCTAGACCAATTTCAGTTTCAAGTTGCTGAGGATTCGTTTTGTCATGAAAAATAAAACCGTCACCATTGCTGGCAAAAATGAAGGGCACATCAAGTAATTGGGCGTAATCTAGCCCTTGCTGCATCCCTTTACCGATTTCATGCTTATTGGCTTTGGCTTCTATAACAGCCAAGGGCATTGAGGGTTTGTGATAAAGCACTATATCAGCCGATTTTACTTTTTTACGTGCAGCGACCATACCGCGAACGACAACTTTACCATCACGCAGTTTTACTTCTTGCCGGATTTGCGTCATATCATCCCAACCAGCCTGCTTTATAGCAGGCATGATGTACTTAGATATGATATCGGTTTCTGATAGCGCTTTTTTGTTAACTGAACTCATACGTACTCCGTATACAGTTCACGTGAAGGGCCAATGACCGTGCTCTAATTGAGAACTGAGTTGATTCCCTTCAGCGTGACGAGATAGTCCTTTTGTGCGATGCTCGCGTGTATTCGCCTCTTATTAGACAAAAGTATCAGAACACCGCTTTATTGTCACTCATACATCCGAAATGCCTGATTTGCGCGAACATCTGACTATCAAATCAACTTATGATTAAAGCGTAATAATTACGCGATTTAAAACTACTATCAAAAGCAAAATCACTCCAGAAGTGAGCGGTTAAAGAAAAAGCTTTGCTTCAATCTCATAAATTCTCCTTGTTTGGCCCTTTTTAAGTCCGAAGACATAAAAGGAGAAATACATGAAATGTAATCGGCAATTTTTTATTGCATTGTTTGACGTACTTAGCTCACAACTAATGACGATTGGCGACATTCTGTTTGTAATTTTTGTTGTGCAACTAATAACCCAGTTCGAAGTTGCAGAGAGTTATCCGTTTACCGGAAAAAGAGGCTATATGCTAATTTTGCTTATCTATTTATTTTCACTTGCTTGTCATTTACAAAGTGCAAAGCTGCGAAAAAAATAGAATGTTCTTAGAGCACCCGCTGGGTGCTCTTTTTTCTTCTAATTATTTGCTCATTACCGCCCGCAACTTGCTTTTCGCTCTTATCGAAGATGCTAACAACGTAATCGGTACGATTATGTGAAAAAGCTTGAGCAAAGCTCAATAACGACTGCGCAGATAATAGTTTTGTGAAACAGAACAATTATCGGAGCCGGAGGCAGCATCGCAGATTTAGCCAGATTTCATTTTGCTTATGCAAAATTGCTTGTAATTACGGAGTAATTGCAAGCAACTGAAACACCAACGGTGTGAACTCTGCGGTGGGGTATTCAAAGCGCAGCTTTCCCTGAGTAGAGCATAGTGGAATGTGGCTAAATCAGCGGTAGCTGACTCCGAGCAACGCTTCTGTCGAATTCGCGTAGCAATGAGTGCCTGAGCAGCGACGAGTCGCGTCCGCTCAGGCTTGCAGAAGTGTTGCTACAACGAAGTTGTTTGTGTTTTTCGTCAGAAAATCACTATTGCTAAGCACAGTGCTTAGCGTTGCGAAGCTTGGGCATAGTGCAAAGCATTGTGCCCCACCCTGCCTATTTATCCTCGTGTGAATCTATTTACTTTCGACGTAAAAATACAGGAGAAAATATGAACTACGTTGAAAGAGCAATTGAAAAATCACTGACGCATATCATTATAGCGGGAGCTTTGGATCCAGGTACTTTGGGTATGCAAAGAGAGAATGCCGTTCTGGCAATTCTCGGGGCTTTTCGAGTTTCCAGTAAGAGCGTATTACAGCGTCACTTGGGACTTAGTCGAGAGGCAGTGAACAAACTCGTAAATCGCATGAAGAAAAAGCAGCTGATTACTTTGCACAGTTCTTTTGCGAACACTGATAAGGGGTTTATTTTACTTACCTCACAAGGCATCAGAGAAGCTGAGTTTCTATTGAATAGAGAGCTACATCTTCGTTCTGATGCGAGCAGAATCAATGAGCGAAATTTAATACATGATCTTTCAGTTCAAATAGTAATTTTGGATTTAGCGAAGCGTCAAAAGATCACTGGATTCGCATCAGAGAAAGACCTCGCGATACTGCTTGAAAATCGAGGCAATGACCCGCGATTGGTCGATGGTTTAGTTGTAGATGCCGACACAGGGTGTATTGTCGCAATTGAAATGGAGACATCTAATGCAAAGAATAAGGGGAACGGCAAGCTCCGAGAGGGCATCCTTACTAAATATCTACAAGAGCTTGAAGACACCAATGGCTTATATGAGTTCGTTTACATGTACAGCCACAGACAGCGTTTTTTGACTCAGATCGAAAAGGCCCATTCGAAGTTGTTTTCAGCTAATCGCTCACAGTTCTCTCGTGAGCAACAAACTTTACTGGCGAGCCGCATTAAGTTTAAAGCTCAAGAGTGTAATGTTATTTACGAACTCATGTTCAATAGTAAACGTCAGTTAGGCGACGACAAGTTAGAGTTAGTTCGGAAAGATTCATATCTACAACAGTTAGAAGAACTCGAAAAGTTAGCTCGCACAACTGGAGACAGAGTTATTCAAATCCGCCGTGACGGATTCATAGAAGCAGGAAAGTTAATGGGGTTGATTGAATAACAAAAACTCAGTTTGACCTATAGGGAGCCTGATGGCTCCCATCTTTTGTCCTCTATTGCTTCGACAACAAACGCAAATCGCGATGATTGTTGCTCATCATCTACACCCAGCACCTCTTGGCTGGCTGCGAACCGTAACAAAAGCGCAGTCGAGGTTTACCGCACCTTCAATATTATTCCCATATGACAGAAGAATATGGCTAAAGAAAGTAAGACTGTGGTTCTGCATACACAAATATGTAGTCACCGTCTTGGATAAATTTCTGTTTACAGCGCTTTGTGTATCCCTTTCTGTCAAAATTTTTAAAAATTCATCACAAACGAGGTAATCATGTCGATTACGGACATTAAAAAAACGAAAGCTCCAAACCTTGGAACTACTTACTTCCGTCTTGAATGTCTAGAACGTAGACTTCACATTGCAATACGCTGTAGAGACAAGACTTATAATTCAGAAATCATTCGCCAAGAAATAATTTCAAACTATGACATTGACTGGGAAGAAAGAAGCAAAATTGTAAAACAAGCTGAGGAGCTAGCCGAAAAGTTATGGGACATAAAGCTGTCAGCATCAGCCGCATTAGAACCATACGTGCCACATAATATGCGCTGTCACTTTGAGAATGATGCAGCAGAGAAACTAGATGAATGTCTAGCAGAAATCCGAGCTACTAAGGAATCTATAGCAGCACGTTACGAGAGTTGGTAGGTAGACGAATAATTCGCCTACAAAGCTCCTAGTTAGTTACAGGACTAACTAAGAGGAATATAAATGAGAGTATACTATGAAAGCCTTTTCAACGCGTGCCTAAAACTAAGCGGGAAGTGGGTGTCGCTGAGCAATGCAATAATTGCTATTGCGACAGTTAATACACTATGGAACGTTGCATTTTTGCTGCTGGATTATCCAGAGTTCATTGTATACCAACCCCTTTCGAATAGACTGTACCTAATTGCTTTCGGGTGTCTTGGGGTCGGTCTAGCTCTAGCGTTAATTGCGTTTTTTGCTATGCGAAAATTGGAAGGCGAATAATATTGAGCACCCGTGAGGGTGCTTTTTTAGTTCGACGCGTCAAGGCCACAAGACTTTTAGGTGTTTAGCTGTAATACCTCAAATATTATCTCACAGTTTCGATGAATAAGTTTCGATGAATAGGTTTAGACTCCATCTGACAGGCAGCTATGAGCGTGAAGCGGACGTCTGACATAACTCAGTTAGATAACCGCGTCAGGGGCAATGGAGTCTGTCGAGATAGCCACAAAAACTCACTTTCACTCGTCCGATAAAAGCTTTCCTTTTACGGACTGCCCATATTTTTACTTAATTTGAGTCCAACGTAGCGGTGTAATGAAGTTGGCAGAGTTATGTTCGAAGCATTGTAAGGCGTTTATCGCAAGAGCTTTACCTGAGTTACATCATAATCGCGAGCAAGCCATAAAGTGTCGTTAAATTTATCGAAGAGTGTCAACCACTTCTTATCAATGTTTCCCAGTACCCGCTTGGGGGTTAAGTTTAGAACAAATGCTTTATCACCCGATAGAGAATAAAAATGAATGCTATAGGGACTGAAGATTGTTTTAACCATCAGGTGTTGTTTATCTGAAGAAAAGCTCCCATGGCCGTGTTCAGTCGAAGTCACGTTAGAGATACCATCATCATTGATCACCGTTAGGTGCGTTGATCGCGTAGGGCACGGCTCTCTTTTGTGCCATAGTGATGGGCAATTAATGGCGAGCACAAGAGGCCTTTTATCAAAACAGATGTCACTACATTCGTGATACCAAGCTGTGTTGAACGGAAAAGCATACAATGGGGAATAATGAGCAAGGTTGTTATTTAAACTTATTTTTGAAATAAACCGTCCTCGTCTTTTATAAAAGAAATCTTCGAAAATTACGTGGATTGTACCAGTGTGTTCATCCATGTGAGCTTTTACCGGTGACGTTGAACGGTTTGCAGCATCCATTGGAAACGGTTCGGCGAAAGGATATGTTTGAAAGTGACTATCTGAGAGCGTATAGGTAACAACATTATCGGGGAATACACAGCCGAATCCAGATGTAGTTTTAAACAAGGCAGCACATGAGAGTTCTTCTAAGTCATACGATATCGTGTAGGAAAGAGGAACAAAGTTACCTTCTTGCAACGCAATAAATTGATACCCACTATCTTGGCTCCAACTCAAGGCCACGCAGCGTTCTTCAGGCAATGCCACGATGTCTATGACTGTCATTTGTAAATCATATTGATGAGTGATAGTTGATTTGGCTGCCATAGCTATTCCTTTAGATGCTTGTTCGCATAAATTGACCTGATATAAGACAAATTAGCTCTACACATTACCCTATGTTACAGGTGGCTTTCAGAGTGGGCTAGCGTGTTAAAGTTAAACGGAGGAATTATTTTGGTTTTACGTAATATATTAGTCGTCATCTTTACCTGTAGATGGGAGATTAGTACAGGAAAACTGTGATTGGTGTGCCAGTACTCTCGTCATGAAATAGCTTATTACTCCAGTTCGTTCCACCTCATGATGATATTCAATATACGATGAGTGAAAATATATAAAACGCATCAATTAGGAGGTTCGCAAGCTCCCTGAGACAATAACACGTGGGCTCAGTCGCTTCGCTCCAATTTTAGCCCACGTGTTATTGCCCCTAAGCGGGGCGTTAGGCGTCATTTACTCACAGCAATAAATGGTGATTCGGATGTGACATTACAGCATCAAGGTTGTTTCGCTAGGTTGTCTTTACAGCTTGCTTTTTTGATAGTTTCAACGGCTTTAGCAACGCGCTTTTCATCAATATCGCAACGCAAATATTCAACATCACCAGCTTTCTAAACTCGCTCTTTTATCCAGCAATGTCGTTAACATCTGGCATTTCGCACAGGGTTGTTTTATCTTAAATTCAATAATTTAAATAAGTGGTCTTATCGGCTAGTGGTAGCAGCAAAGCTGCGTGCGTTCATTTGTACGCCTAACAAAACGCTGTTGGCACTCCCTTCGGTCGCTGGGACACATTCATGCGGGGCGGCTTCGCCATTATGCCCCACATGCCTGCGCCCCTTATTAAAAAGTTAAGTCTCACGGAGGAGTAATATGAAAAATTTATATCTCATTGTCTTTATATGCCTAACAAGTAACTTTTCATTTGCTAAAGATGATTACTTCAGTCTGCGTCAAGAACTAAATCAGATGATGGAACTGGATCAAAGTACATTACACGGAAAAACTGATAGGGATTTCGAAAAACTTCGCATAGAGCAAGCTAATAGAATCGAAGAAATTGTTACTGAATTTGGCTGGCCCACTATCGATATGGTCGGAAAAGATGCTTCGCAGGCAGCATGGATAATTGTTCAACATGCCGACTACAACAAAGAGTTTCAAGACAAAATGCTTAAAATCATGCGCCCTTTAGCGTTAGAAGGAAAGATTAATCCTGCTAACTACGCATACCTTTATGATAGGACTCATCGCCTACAGCTTTACGGAACCCAAGGCAAATGTGATGGCACTGATTTCACACCATTTCCTATTCAGGACATTGAAGATATTGATAATAGAAGGCGTGAAATGAAAATGACTACAGCTCAAGCCTATTGGAATATGGCATCAGAGAGAATGTGTGGTCGTAAGTGAGACTTAACAACGCGCTTAAGTCACTCCCTGCCGTCGCTGGGACACATACGCGGGGCCGCTTCGCGATTATAGCACCACATATGTGCCCCATAGCTTAATTTTAGGCCTATAGAGGTAAAACATGATTTCAGAGGCAGATTGGAAACACTTCAAACAAGTTAAGGCAGATGCATTAGATAAATGCTGCCAGCAAGTTTTGGACGATGTGCGTAAAGGAATCGATGATCCCGAACTTTCAAATCATGCAAAATATCTTTATTTGTATAAATTGATGGAAAACAGCGACAAACGTATCGTCAACATATTCGATTACAATGCAAGGTCTAAAGCTATGCTGCAACTTGCATTAATGAAATCAGACGGCCTTCTAGAAGCTAAACAAATTAGCGGCTTCTCAGATGAGTTACAAAGTTTTATTAATAGCCGTGACTAACTTATCAGCACGGCCTAACAAACAAATTATGGCACTCGCTGTCGCTCGCTGGGACGCAAACACGTGCGCGGCTTCGCCATATTAGTAAGTTATGTGCTATTTGTAGCAAGAATTTTCGTAAAAAGCGCTTAATCAAAAAAAACTTATTTTTAGATGAGTAAAACAAGGATATTAACTCAATGAAAAAGAAAATTTTTATAATTTCAATGTTGTGCTCTTCGAGCGCTTTAGCAAAAAATGCTGTAATAGAGGAAGTACTAGCAGTTGAGGATGAGTCAGTTTCTACAGTGTTACTTCAATCGTGCGACGTTGAAATAGCTAGCGCCAATAATGACGAACTTAGAAACAAATCTAAAACGAAAAGATTATTACAAGTAAAAGCCGCTAATAATGTCTATTATGCTCCAAGTATTGCATTATTTGAAAGAGATCAAGGTAACTGCGAATTAGTAATTATACCAATTGTCTTAAAAGTTTGATCTAATAGTGGTATTCATATTCGAGTGATTTTGATATGCATACAGCCGACGACTTTAAACAATTAGCAAAGCAAACCTCCAACGGGCAACTGCGAAC
>VMHT01089712.1_pt1 | contig 20166 bp, 23 predicted proteins | sample 4693611 | NCBI WGS metagenome assembly VMHT01 (sample SAMN12280063, study PRJNA550983) | marine metagenome | isolation source: seawater sampled from same location over 5 years 0.02-0.2 micron viral filtrate | place: USA: collected off the coast of southern California halfway between the port... ...
AATTAATTGATCCCATTCTAACTCTCTTTTAATCCAGTCTGCAAGCTCAGCATTGTCTACACCTACAACTTCGAAGTCGGCGGCCTCAGCTTTTGCATGCTGCGAATTAACCGAGCTGCCGATGGCAACACAAAGTTCTGGTGAACGAAATCCACTGGTTACTTTTACTCTGCCGAAGTGGTCACGCACTGGCTGTAAAATTTTTTCACAAAGTGTTTTTAATTTTTCTATTTGCTCGGCGTTAGGGTTGTTGTTAATCCCCTTACGTATTGCTGTGTCTGATTTAGTCAGCTCTGATAAAGTAAAGTTCCGTGTAAGTTCCATTATTTTGCAACATCTGTTAATAAAGTTATAAGGACAGCTCCCATACCTCCAACTATCCAATATTCTAATCTTTTAATTCTATCTTGCATTTCTTTTATTTGTTCAAAGGTCTGCTTTTGCATTATTCTGCAAAGCTTTTCGTGCGATTCTATTTTCTGTAATGCTGATTTTTTAACCATTTGGAAAGAGTAAACGGATTTTTTGGTCCATTGTCAAGTTAGAAAATTGGTTAGCTGCCTGCGTTTGTGTTATAACAGACTGATCAATTGATGGTAAGTTTAATGATGTAGGTGTAATAGGTGTATCCTGCATTATAGGCATTAAAGGGTTTTCTATATTTGGAAACATTGCTTCATTTAAATCTAATTCAGTAAGTGAATCGTAAATATCTTCAATAGCGTCTACTGCTTCTTCGTAAGGATTTTCTACACCTATACGTTCTGCATTTTCTTCAAAAGCCTGTTGTATTTCAGGAGATGGTAGAAAAGGTTGAAAAGTTCCTTCTTCTAAATAAGAATAAGCTTTTGTACCAACTCTATCAAAAGCTTCTACAATTTGATCTTCATCTAAACCCAAAGTTTCACCAGCCTCCATATCTAATTTCATATTTTTTTGTACACCAAACAATGCACGATTAGCATTAATAAAAGAATCTACGATAGTTCTTGGTTCTACTGGTCCACCTTTTAATACTTCTCTAGTAAATAAAGATCTAGAATCCCTTGTTCCTTTTTGAAAGTCTGCAATTTTAAAATTCATAACTCGTTCTGCATTTATTTCTACAGGTCTAAAACCAAACAAACCTGCAAACTCTGGACCAAAGTCATATGTTTGACCATATTTATCGAACTTACCTTTAGTAATTACATCAACCTCTTCTATTGATTGGTCCATTCTTTTTAATTGGTTAAGTGAGAAAGGCATTTGTGCTTCTACTAAGTGAGCCATAATTTTACTTGCTTTGTCTCCTGGTGTATCTTGTGGATTAAATACTTGGAAACCTTCTCTTGTTCTACCACCTCTAACTAATATATCTGTTACAGCTTCTGTCCAAATAGATTCAGAAATAAATGGTGATGCAAATTCTTTCATAGCTTCAAACGTACCACCAATAAAGTCATTAACTATACCGTCATTATCTTTTTCACCATCAGCCACTCTGTTAACCACAGTTTGTAGTGGTCTAATTAATGTGTCATAAGCATTAGCGTGACTAAAATCTATGTAAGCAAAAGAACCATCTTTGTTTTTAATTGGCAGTAGTGTTGAGTTTTTAGACCAACCTGCAACATATCTTTTAATTGCTTGTCTTTCATCATCAGTTACATCGTATAATGCACCAAACATTTCTGACACTGCGTATGGCACGGCTGCAACAGTTGTAGTAAATCCAAATAGTCTTGTATAACCTGTTCTTTGAAAAGGTTTATATGTTTTTCCATTTACAATTACTTCTTCATTAATTTCTTTTAATGCTCTTGTTACAATATTGGTACCGGTTCTAGCTATTTCCGCAGGAAATGACACAAAATTACCAATGGGCAGCTTCCTTAATCCTTTAATAAATTCAGATACATAGTCATAATTTGGTATATTATTTCTAACAATATCAGCTGCTTGTTCTTCTAAGTACTCTGTTGTAAGTCTAACTTCTTTTCCATCAACAGTTTTAAAAAATTGTCCTCTAGTTACTCCAATTCTTTCAAAAGCTTTTTCCATTCTTTTTTGTTCCATAGCCCATGATGCTATTTTCCAAAAGTCATCTTCAGCTGTGTATAAGTCTTGTGATACAGATTTTAATTTTGATAATGGTTTTAATAATAATCGCATACCTTTGTCAGATGTCATAGTTTCACCAAAGTTTACATCTTCCATAAGTCTTGCTAGGTCACCAAGTCTAACGTTTGAGTTTACAACTCCAAGTCTTAATAATTTTTCGTACAATTCGTTTTGTTGTCTTGTACCTTTTAATGGTGTTTGTAATGCTTGGTAAGCTTGTTTGATTGCAGAAGCATCTGGTACAATACCATTTGCTGTAGCAAAAGCTCCGGCACTTACAAAGTTACGCATGTGTGTAACTGGTGATAAAATTGTTTTAGCAATCTGTGATGTAGCTTTAGGATACAATACTAAACTTTCATACATTTGTGCTAAAAATTTATTATTGTCTGTTTGTAATGATGTTTGTTGTAATGCATCAGCAACACCAGGTCTTGCATACAAAGGTTTTTGTGGATCAGCAAAAGGATTAGTTGCACCTTTACTAATAGATAATTTACCTGACGGATCAATTACTTCTATTTTTTTAAATTCTTCACCAAACTGTTTCATAGCATCATCATAACTTCTTGCAAATAATGGCTCTTTACCAGCGGCCTCAAGTTCGTCTGATTTTTTAATTAAGTCATCAAAAAAAGTATTTCGTCTAGAAATAACAGATAGTTTAGCTGTACCACCTAGAATAGTTTGCATAGGATTTTTTTGTCTACCTAACAATTGTTCAATAGCTTCTCGTGGTCCGCCTTTTTGTATGTCTAACATAGATACAAACTCTTTTGGTTTAGCATCATTTGCTTTATCCAATGTAGTTTTGTTTAAAAAGAAACTTGGTATTTTAAATAATGGTACATTACCTCTGTCCATTTTAAATCCTGGGGGCATCTTAACTGTTCTAAGTATACCAGCGATTGCATCATCTGCTTCTTGATCAGTTAATTTTTTACCTGCTTGTTCTGCACTTTGAATTAAAACAGCTCTTGTTTTCCCTATTGCTTCAGCTGTAGGTGTATAGTTAAACCAAGGTATTAAAGATTTGTTTTGAAATACATCATAAGTAGAACCTAAATAATCTTTAAATTTACCACCAAATAATTCTTTAAACTCTGCTAATTCTTTTTTGTCTAGCTTACCACCAACGTCACTAAATAATTTACCCCATCTAGTTCTAATATTTGACAAACCACCAAAGATAGCGGTTTCTATTTCTTTTGCTTGGTCAGCGTTCTTTGAAAATTTTTTTATTTTTTCTGATAGTTTTGCTTTTTTAGCTGGATCTAAAGCTCCCATTATTACTCTTCCTGTTTGAGCAGTTTCTTTATTAAAACCTTTTTGTCCTGGTTTTAAAAGATCGTCATCAAGTAGTTCACCACTTATCTTCATACTTTTATCGTCTACTAATAGGTCATTAACTTCTGCTAAAAATTTATTTCTGTTTACAGCATTTTGTTTATTAAAAATAGTTCTGATAGGTGGAAACATTTTGTCTACACTAATATCTATTTCTCTGGATGTATTTCTTGCAGCTGCTGCATCACCTGCTCTCAAACCAATTTGTTCTCTTTCCATTTGGAAAAACTCTGGAGTCTTGTCACCTCTGGATCTAAGTTTACCAGCAACCTTATCAATCCATCTATCTAATTTACTGTTGTTTATATCTAATTGTTTATTTCTTTGTGCAACTTTCTTGATCCCTGCACCCACGCCCCCGATGATTCCAGTAAACAATGCACCTTCAGTTCCAAACTTAACTCTGTTTAATAATTCTCTACCTGGATCGTTTTCATCATCTTGTAAATTAAATGCTAGTGAACCTGCTGCTTCTACGTCACCAACAAATACACCTTCAGCTATACCACCTGTAACAGCACCTGCTAAAAGTTTAGTAGCACCACCACCGCCTCTCATATTTTTTAATGTTGAAGCTAATTTAGGACTATTTGCTTTAAACAATGTACCAGTCTTACCTGCATTGATTGCTTTCTCTGCAAGTTTACTACCAAGTTTAAAACCATACCCACCTGGTATACCTATATTAACTAGTAGTTCTGTAATTTTTCCGGCAGCTGTTGCTTCTGCTCTTTCATCAAATGTTGTAAGATCATCAAAGAATTGTTCTACTTCAGCAGCTTTGTTTGTACCTGCGCCTAAGTCTATAAGTGTTGCACCTAATGAAAATGCACCTTTTGGTATTGCAAGAGCACCTGAAACAATTCCGGATAGGACTGATTCAATAGTGCCTACTCGACTAAAATCTTCAGCCATGATTCCTCCTAACTAAAAAACCCTTCTTTATCTACTTTAGGTTGGATAATTTGTCTTTTTTTAACTTGACCATTTTCTATTAAGAGAGCCTCACCTTTAAAATTGTAAACCCCATCTCCTTTAAAATCTCCTGATTTTAAAAATTCGCTTAACCCACCATCTTTATGATATTTTTTAGCGATTCTACCATTATATTTATCTTTATATTGATCACCAAAGAAACCTTCTTCAGTTAGTTCCATAGTTACATTGTAAACTTTTCCTGAGTCAGTATTTGCTTTAGATGCATTAAATTTTTCGGTAATAGTCGTTGGTAAGTTTCTTGCTTTTTTCTCTGCAACTTCATCCGAGTCACCTTGTGATTTATAAAACTCATAATTTTGTTGTAATGCACCACCGGTTTTACTAGCTTCAATTTGATCTAGTTTTAATTTTTGTTGAACGTTCATTAGTTCTGCTGCTTCTCTTAGTTTTTCTGGTTTGTCATATGATTGACTTGTTTCTGCAATAACATCTGAGACTAGGTTTTCCGCGCCCAAGCCTGTTCTAGATATTCTTTGACCTGCTTTAATCATTGCATCATACAATGCATTTTTCTGTGCACGATCATAGCCTAATGATTCTAGAATAGTGTTAACTTTTTCTTTTTGATTAATTGGTGCTGGTTCATTATCTACTATGTTTTTACCTTTTGTTTCAACAACTTCATCAACAGTGTATTCAAACGGAGATTTACCACCTGTGATTACGGTTCCATCTGCATTTGATTTAAAGTTTTCTGCAGCTTCTAATTCTTTTACTTTGTCACGATATTCTTGGGTTCCTATAAAAGTTTTTCCTAATTTTGCTTTTTGTAATTCTGTTAATCCTTCAGCTGGTTCTATTCGTTCTACCTCAGCAGCTAACTGATCAGTTTCAGACATATTTAAATTAGTAGGTTGTGTAATAGTTTTTCTCATGTAAGGTTTAAATTCTTGTATTCTAAATGGATTTCCAATACCTAATTTAGCTGCTTCATTTAAAACTGCTGAATCGGCAGCTGTTCCATCTTGTAAAACAGATTGAACATTTTTAAATACTTGACCAGCTTCTTGGTATTTTTGCCTTGGTTCTTTTATACCAGACATGATCCCTTCTTTGATAGGGCCACCCATTCTAAACATTGGTCTATTTAAAATTTTCATTATAATCTATCCGCTGGGAATCCAAATATTTTACCGTACAATCCACCGACTCCTAGTGCTGTACCGATTGCTTGTGACATTGGACTAACCGGTGTTGGTTGTGCATATTGTTGCGAAGCAACTCCACCAGCTAAACCAGTTAAACCTTGGCCATATTGAGATAAAGCCTGTTGTCTTTCGTAAGCTGCTGTTTGTGCTGCTTGTTGATCTGCAGTTAATTGCGCTTGTGTTAATCCTTGTCTTAACGAACCTAGTTGTCCTAAAGCTCCAACGTCAGCACCTAATCCAGATCTTTGAAAATTAGATAGTCCCATTTGCGCTGCACCTAATCCTGATTGTGCTGCTGCTAACTGGCCACCTTGTGTAAAAGCGTCTTGTGCTAATTGATTTGCTTGAGTAAATCCTGATTGTAATAATTGTGCTTGTAAAGCTGCTCTGTCTGCTAACCTACCTGATTCGTATTCACCTAACATTGCTCCTTCTCTACCACCTCCAAAATTGCCTGATGAATAAGCTGCATCTCTAATAGCTTGTGCTCCTTGTGCACCTTGTCTGTCATACTCTGCAAGAGTAGTATCAATAACTTGTTGTTGATATGGTGACATAAAAGGTTGGTAAGCTTGCGGTCCTGTTAACGCACCAAGTCCACCAACAGTTGAGGCTGCTTGTTGTTGTGCAGTTTGCGCTGCAGATAAAAATGGTTGGTATGCTCCTACGCCTGCTTGAGCAAGACCTATTGCTTGAGATTGTAAAGGGTCTTCACCAGCAACAAATTGTCTACCAGTAAATTTACTTGTATCTATCGGTGCACTAAAGGTACCTTTAGCTTGCGTTGCATAATCTTTTATAAATTCATCTAATACAGCCATTATTCTACCCTTGTTTCTAATTGTTTCATGTTGTTATACATTTCTTGTGCACCTTCTAAACCTTGTGAGTCTTCAGATATTGTTCCGCCAGATTCTAAATGCTTCATCATGTTTTCCATAACTTCTGCACCTTTATCTATGTCTCCTTCACCTGCGTTTCTTACTGCATCTGCAGTAAATACAAATTCATTTACACTAAGTCTTGCAGGCACATCGTCAGCTTTTTCTTCTTTACCTATCGGTACGAATCCACCTTCTCTGTAATCCTTTTCTAAACCACCTAGGTCCATAAGTCCACCCTCTTGTGCACCCACTCTTACCGGCACTCCGCCTGTTCTATAATCAAATTTATTATATCCTGCTGGTGTTGTATATCCTGGTACTGTAGAACCAGGCACTGCACCACCACCTGCCATCATCATAATGCCTTCTGGTTCTGTTTCTACTGTTTCTGATTCAGTTGACATTATATCTTCTTGTTCTGGTCCCTGTTCCCCGGACGCTTGTTGAATAACAAGTTGTTTAAATTCTGGATAAGACATGTCACCACCTTGTGCCACGTATTTTTGATATTCTTCTCTTAAAAATTTTTCTGCTTCTGGTGGTAATTGCATTCCACCTTCAACCATTTCTCCATTTGCATAACCTATACGTCCACCATCAGCTGCATTTTGTGGTAGATAAAAACCTTCTTGAACAAACCTTTCATCAGGTAAGAAATTCATCATAGGGTCTCGGTTTCTTGCCATCATTACTGCTGTGTATGGATCTATGTAATCTTCTGCTACTTCTTCTACTTCTTCATATGGACCTACACCAAATGCTTTTTGTATAAATGGGGATGCAACTGCTGTTGCACCTAAACCTGCAAATATTTTTTTACCTGGTGATAGGTTATTAAATTTATTAAACATATTTGAAAAAAAACTTGTGGGTTTACCTCTTACATTTAAAGCCTCTTGAAAACCTACATCAACTCCTTTCATAGGATCAGTAAATCCACTTAACCCTATTCTAGATAATAATCTGGCTTTATTAAAACCACCAGGTCCTAAAGCTCCCAAACCATAAGCGGCACCACCCAATAAAGCAGCTTTACCTAGTGGACTTTTAGCAATTTTCTTTACACCACGGACAGCTTTCTTTACAAGTTTACCTAAAAAATAACCTTGTCTAGGATCTTGTAATGTCATAATTCCGCCATTGGCTTGTAGTTGTCTGGGTTCTTGCATTCTAGATATTGCCATATTTTTACCTTAATTGTTTGTTTTACTTGGTTTTAGAGAACAAATCAAGAGCTGGCATTACTACTTTTACGTCCTGTGCCATATCCTCATTTTTATAACCCTTAGATTCCCAGTCTTTTCTTTCTTTAAAAAGCTCACCAGTTTCTTTATGTCTATAAGTTGTCTCTACTTTTGCTTGTTTTATTTCCATTAGTCTGTTTTCTCCTTTAATATATTGAGATAACTAATACCAAAAACGACTCCATCAGATACCGTCCCTGCTGTAGTATACGATAGTGTAGTCCCACCTTCTACAATCAAAGGTAAAGTTAATAATTCTACACTAGTAGCAGCTACCAGGGTTTGTGTATTTACTATCTCAAATGCATTGTTTTTTACTGTAACTGTTGGGGTATTAGATCCTGATTTATTGGTCACTCTTATAGACTTTATAATAATAGTTTCGTTAACACTTGGAGACAACATATTTACTGTCTCTGCAGCAGTGGTAGTTTTACCATAGAATCTATATTGATTTACTACTGCCATTATTCTAAAAAGAAACTTTTAGCTTCTATCTCTTGTTTAACTTCATCTTGAAATGAAGAATTTAATTTTGTTATTACACCATCTAAATCCCTAACTAACGATTGCAAATTTTTTTGATCGTATTCAGGTTGAGCTCTAGTTAATGATTGTACTATCTTTGCCATTATAAACTTGCAAGGCCCCCTTTTCTAAAAGAACCCATTTCATCTGATCCACCTGGTCCTTCAGATCCTGGAGAAGCGCCACCACCGCCGCCACCACCTTGGTAATCAGACGTGCCTGCAAAAACATTTTGTTGATTAAATGGATCTTTCTTTTTTTGTATGTCTTTTTTAATGTCTTCAAATGATCTACCATATGTTTCTTGATAATATCTATTTGCTACATTTTCATCTAAACCTCTTAAACCCTCTAATGCATATGATCTAAAAGAATTAGATCCTGGTTGCATAAAATTATTTTTAAGTAAAGTATTGCCTACATTGTAACCAAATTTATCTTTTATAAAACCATCGTTTCCTCTGTAAGCTCCATACATGTCAATTCTATTTTGTGCGTAGGGGTCATTCGGTAAGTTTCTCATTAAAAAACTTAGACCTGGAATACCTGTAACTGCACTCATAAGACCACCCATAATAGGTCTTCCATATTGTTGAAAAATATTTTTAATTGGTCCTGTAAATCTATCATAATAACCTCCAATACCTGTTCTAGTTCCGTAAGGAGTATCAAACTCTGATTCATCTTCTATTAAACCAGTGTATCCATAATCTTGAGGTAAAACATTTGGTAATTGAATTTGCCCTGATGCTACCTGATCTTCATAAACTTGTTCACCAATAGTCCTAGCCATTACCTTCTACCTCCTGGGTGTATGTCTAATCTAAATGTACCCAACTTCCAATCTTCACCGGCTGCAGTATTAGCAACTTCAAGAGAGACCTGTCTTGCTCTTACCCTTATGTCTTTTTTAGTTGTTGTAGAATCACAAGAAAAAGTATTTGTAACTTGTGCACTGTTTGGATAAACTCTTGTTTTAAATTTAATTGCTGTATTACCTGTTTGACTAATAAAATCTGGTATAAATCTGCTTATTCTCATTATAAATTCTCCGTCACCTCTCAAGTCTGGTGCGCCTAATGCTTGACCAGTCGCAGCTCTTCTTTGTGTAATATCAAAATCACCTGAAGAAATATTAGCAATGACAGCGGTAATAACACCACCAGCATTTACTTGATCGGTCCCTGTTTCCTGTTGATAGTATATAGTACATCCATCCGTATTACCAGTGACATCGTAAGAGTTATTGCTGCTAGGATCATAGTAAGTAGCATGAGGTCGTTCAAATACAGCAGAGTCTTGCCACGCTGCTCTAGGTAAAGTACCTGTTGTCCATATAGGTCTCTGAGGTGTTGAATCTAAATAATTGTACGTAACTACCCTGTTGATTTGATTAGAGTTTGTTGTGCAATAAAACCAGCTTATTTCACCAAATAGGTTATTTAATCCTGCATTAATAAGATCTCTAGAAACTAAATTTATATCATCGTAAACATCATCTTCAACTAAACAAGGCATAGATTTTAATTGACCATCATATGTAAAGAATCCATTTTCAGACATCCAATAAGCAGAACCATCTACTTCTATACAGGCATTTTTTCCCACTAGTCCGCAGTTAGTTCCTACCTGTTCAAAGGAGAAAGTAAATGGTTGACCCACAAACTTCATAAGAAATAATGCAGTATCAGTCCATACATAAATTGCATCCCTACCTTTGATAGCTCCCATAATTCTTGAACCATCAGCAAGTCTTTGAGTACCTGCAGTATTATTTGCTTTGACTGTGTAAGAATCTGTTTGATCAATACTTTCCTGAGATGAGAATCTTATGAACATATCGTCTTGACTGCTACTGCTTCCTATAGTTGTTTCTGTACCAAAAAATACTAAGTGTCTGTCAGGTGTAGATACTAATACATGTCTTGATGCAGTTGGTGCATTTGGTAAAAGAGTAGCTCGTGTGCTAGTAGATCCGCCTGCTGCAGCATCCCATTCAAAACAGGCACCATTGTATATGAGTGCAATTAATTTTGTACCATAGTTATCTAATATCCATAGTCCTGGGTCGATTGTAAAGTCAGAAGAAGATGCTTCACCCCAAGCTACAAAATCAGATATATTGGTAACTGTAGCACCTCCACTGTGAGTAGCTTTGGTTGTCCCATTAACACCTCGGGCTCCTCCGCTTAAAGTATTAGTCGTCGTGTTGTTAGCTGTAAAACTTATATCTTCTGTTCCGATTCTTATTTCTCCAGTTGATGGAAAAGCTGCAGTGCTGGCTAATACAACATCAGTTGTAATTAAATCTGTTATGGCAGTTGAAAGAGTGCTCGTTGCTGGTCCTAATGCAGTCCCTGACCAAAGACCTGTACCCCAACCAAAACCACCTAGTTGTTGTGATGGCCCTACGTCATAATAACATAAGACAGAAGCTGACCCTGCAGTTGATAATGGAGTGCCAGTTTCTTGAGCATCCATAGTAATCGTAAATGTTGTAGATGTAGGTACAGAAGTAACCATAAACTTTTGATCTTCAAAAGTTGCATTGGTAAAAGTAGAACCCGATAAACCTGTTACACTATCAAACAAGACAATACCATCTTCTAATAATCCATGAGCCCCGGTGCAGGTTACCGTAACTGTGGTTGATGAAGCTGTGCTGGTAAAATTAGCTCCTGTTAAAGTAGTTCTAATAGGGTGTATGTCATAGTATGTACCCCCAGAATATACGTATAAAATTTTATTTGTGCCGATAGCAGCATATTTAACACCTGAGTTATCATCCCAATGATGAATAGCTCTAGCTGCACCTGTCAGTTTATCTTGTCCTAATTGCTCCCAGCCACCTATTTTTTCAGGTGAACCATATCTAAAACGTACGTTATCACCATCAAACCATTGCCCTTCGGCTCCGGTTTCCGTTACTTGTTTATTAAATCCTGGGGCAAAGCCTAATTTTTGTAGCATAAAAAAACCTGTTTATTAGCTAATATAGCAGATTATGCGCTATTTCAATGGTAGATTTATACTTTAAACAAAAAACAATTGGCGTATGTTATCAAATCATTGTTGTTTTTGAAATGTTTTTTTACCTTTTTTATTGGCTCTATTACTTGTTGTATACATATACTATCATGCCCTGTAAAATAACCACCCTTTTTTATTTTAGGGTAATAAGCCATAGCCTCTTCTAAACATTGTTTTTCTGTCATCATAGCATCAAAAAATATGAAGTCTAAAGATTTGTCATCAATATGTTTTATAGCATCTAAAGAATCTTTTTTTATAATAACTACTTTTTTACCTTTTGGTGTGCCATACTCTAAGTTCAACATAGCAATTGATTCGTTTAGTTTCATTTGTTTTTCATCTGTTATTGATACCGGCACTCCATTTGGAACTCTTCTTAAATAATCTTCATAAGGTTTCCAATTATCTACACCAATTAATTTTTTTACGTTATTACAATTGTGCAAGATTGTTAGAAAACTTTCTGCTCTAAAAACACCTAGTTCTAAACCAGTTAAATTTTTACCCATAATATTTATTGCAGAAATAAGGGGAGATATATCTGTTTCTGTTACATCTCTATACGCCGTTAAATGGTTCATCCTTTAAACCACTGTGGTAAACCTAGATGTAATCTTTTATCAAACATATTATCTTCAGCTCCTGGTGTGTTAACATTGTTATAATGTAAAAATACCTGATAACATTCTTGACCTTGAAAAGGTTTTCTCCAATGTTCTAAATCACACCCTCTGTATACTAGCATGTCTCCTGGCTTTAAATCTACTTTGATACCTTTTTTACTTATCTCTCCAGATGGTTCTAAATAAATTGGCCAAGGGTCGCCACCAAGATTCATCGTAGTTGATATCTCACAACTAAATCTATCTTTATGTCTTCTAAGTTCATCACCTTTTTTATAAATTCTTGCATAAGTATAAGCTGGATATAATTTTAATCCTGTTACCTTTTCCATTTCTGGCTGACATTTTAACATCAAGGTTTCCATAGCAACATCAGAGTAGTGACTGTAGGTATTTGGTATCTGCTCATCTTGATTTTCATAATGACCCATCATAGTTTCAAATGGTGATATATATCTTTGTTTCATACAAGTATCGTAAACTTGTTTTTTCATAGCAAAATAATTAACTATGTATTCTGCTAAATCTTTTGAGATAGCTTTTTTAATAATTGCGTATTTATTTTTTTTAAAGCTCATAGTTTATATTTAAAGTAATTCTATAATGTTTATCTGTACAAGTAGTGCTAGTGTGTTCTAACGAACCATCAAATATTACAGCTGTATTATCTTCTGATTTAACCTTTCGATTTCTAAATATAGTCTGTCCATTGTTTTCATTAAGAAAAAATAACACAACTCCATGTTTATCATGTCTGTCTACGTGGTAACCGTGTACAACTTTTTTATCTGTTTTTGTATAAAGGTTTAACTTTACCCTAAACAATTTTTTAAGTTTTAATTTTTTTATAAAAGGCTCTACTATGTCAGAATAGTAACCACTGTTAATACCAAGGTCTTCTCTAAAAAGAGTGTGGGTAAAAAAGAAATCATCGTTTTTTATATTACTAACTCCGTGTTGTACATACCAAGCAAAATCCGGATCAAAAACCAGTTTCTTAATTTTATCATATTGATCTTTTTTAAAGAAATTATTTTTTATTTTAAACATAATTAAAATTTATTACCATTCTGTTATTACAATTAGTAGAGTTAGTTCCATAATGAGTTTGATCTGCATCAAAGAAAACCATTCTATTACTTTTACTTTCTACTTTTTTATCACCTATCATTGTATAACCATTGTTGTCGTTCAAATAATAGATAGCTGTCTTACATTTAAAAAATTGATCTTGATGTTCATCAAATTTAATTAATTCATTAGATACAGGATTTAAATTAGCTTTTATTCTGATTAAAGATAATGGTTTTAATTTATCAATTAAAGGACTTAAACGTTCATAGTAATCAGAATTAATACTATAGTTCTTATAAAATATATGAACAAATTGATAATCAAATAGTTTATCTTTTTTTGTTACTTTACCTTGTAAAAAAAACCATGGAAAAATATCAGACTCCATCATTAATCTTAGGTCAAGACTTTTTTCAGCATCTATATAATTATCTTCTATCCTAAGCATCTTTTGCCATTCCTTTTGGTATTGCTTGTATGTTCCAATGTATAAATCTAAAAGGTGATTTACCATGATCTACTGCAAACTCGTGTTCTAAATAACCTGGAAATATTACTATAGTTCCTGGAGTAGGTCTAAAATGTATTTTTTCATTTCCGTGCGCTAAACCATTATTAGGTTTTATAGCTAGCTTAGTAACACGTGCTCCTGTTCTTGGTTCATAAAATATTGGGTATGATGTTTTTTCATTACATTTTAAAAAGTAAAAACCTGATACATGTTGATTCCAATGTACATGTGCAGATTGATGACCACCACCTTTTTTAGCAAACTCTTGAACCCACATTTCAGAAAATATGGTAGTGTATTGTTGCATATCAAAACCACACCAATCTAAAAAATCCCAAGACTTTTGACCCACATAATTTCTTAAATCTAAAAAATCGTTGTCAGCTGTAAGGGGTGTTGAATGATATGATCTGCCAAAGTCACCATTCTTTTTTATATATTTTTTTTCTCTTTTTTTAGCTTCATTGATATATTTATCAGATGCTTTGTTTAAACTTGTTATAAACTCTGGTTTATCTTCAACCCATATTGGAGTTTTAAATAGTTCTTGTATTTTCATATTATTTATATGGATATCCGAGAGACCACATGACCAATGAATATCGTGTTCCTTTCCTTACTGGTTTAACTCTATGCCATACAAATGAAGGAAATACAATGATAGATCCTTTTGCAAGTATTTCTTTTGCTTGTTTCAAATGTTTATCTTCATCTCTTAAGGGTGGATCATAGTTTCTAAAATCAAACTCTAATTCACCACCTTCATATTCAGACCCATCTGTTAATTGAAGAGTCATAGATAGTTTTCTTATTTTACCATCTTCATTTTTATTACCTTTTTTATTATAAGGTTTATGGTAACTGTCAGCATGCCAATCATAATATTGATTAAGTTTGTATTTAGTAAATTGAATTGGCTCAGACCAATCCCATTCAAAGTTCCAACCTGCACTTTCATTTGCTAACTTTACGTAAGGTTGTATTTCTTTGTATATCCAAGTATCATTTAACCATGTAACATCAGAGTGTCTTCTTTTTTTAAGTATTGCTATCTCATCTTTATTTAAATTTTTATCTTGAAAACCACCTGTTCTAGCCATCTCTTCTTTTTTAGATAGTGCATATTCAATTATATCATCACATATTCTTGGAGGAATAGCTGATTTAAAATACCAATAATAATCATTTAAAATCATAATTTTTTAAAAACCACATTACCTGAAATTGTTTTTTGTTTAGATGATTTTAAAACCATGTGCTGTAAAAAACTAGGAAAGACAATTATCTGACCTGTCTTACATTTGGGTTTAAAAAATGAATCATACATATAATTTATATTTTTATAAAATTGTAAATAGTTTCGTAAAGGATTAATAAAAACAGTTTTACTTTCTTTTACATCCTTATAAATAATAAAAGAAAAATCACAGTCAATATGTAAATGTGGCTCTTGATGATCATTATTTACATAATTATTTTCCCAAATTTCTTTTAGATATATTTGAAAAGGATGTTTAATTTGTTCTTCTAAAATAGATCCTATCGTTTTAGTTATATACTCTACACTCTCATCATCTATGTCTGATTTTTCATCATGCGTGCTTGGTGTTTCCGATACCCAAGTTTTTTTAAATTGTTTACTTTTTAAATTAATTTTATTTAAATCTATATTAGATATCAACACAGGAATTTTAAATAACTCTATTATCACTACACGTATATGTAAGTTATAGTTTGAACGAAATTTAATGTGTCTCTTGGTTTATTATCAATGTAATATATATTATTTGAAGGGAATAAAATAAAACCATTGTTTTCAAGTTTCATATCCCAACTTCTACCTTTTCTTCTGTTATCATCGTAATAAATTCTAACATGACAATCAGACGTGCCTACACCATACAACAAAGTATAATCAGGAGAATTTTTTAAATCTACAGGATCTACGTTTAATAAAGGCTCAGTTCTTTCATTAGGTAAATACATATTAGACCAAGTGTCTTGATTAACTAAACTTATATTATAGTTAAGATAAATATGTTCTATGATATATTTATTTAATTGTTCAAATTTTTTATGATTAAGTTTAATCTTTTCACCTCTTAATATAGAAGAGAAACCAGATAAGGCTAAATCAAATCGATCAATTTCAAAGCCTTTTGGCATTGAAACATCTCCATAAATTATTGCTTGTTCACTTAATACTTTCTTTTGCATATCTATATATGTTTTAAAAACTTATATAGTATACCTTTTTATTTGTCAATCTCCAGATCCAGACTTAGAGTTTCTATTTTTTAATACCCAGCCAGTTGAATTATCTGCTTGATAAGCAGCTTCATCCCACTCATAAAGCCACGTGTGAGTGTTAGCTTCATTCTCAGCATCTTGTTCTGCTGTTATTGCAGGGGCATCACCTATTGGTGATTGCCATCTAGCCTCAGCTATATTTTGAGTCCAAGATTCATGTGGTTTTTGAGGCCAAAAAATTTGATTTGCTTCATCCCAAGTATATCCTATACCGGCATAATTACCTCTAAAAGGTGTTCCACCTAATTTATGTGTATTAGCTACTGTATTGTAAGAAGTTTGTTTCCAAAGATGTTGTGGCCAGCCGTGGACTCTTTCTAAAAAAGCTTGTCCTTTTGCTTCTGAAGCCGCATTACCATCGTCAACAGCATTGACTGTTAAAACTCTATTGTCTTCTGATATTTTTGCAAAGTGTGCCATAATTAATTTTGAAATTTATACCTTATTACTACGATTCCGCTACCGCCAGAGTTTCCAGTTGCTCCTGGAGCAGGTAATCCTACTCCTCCGCCACCACCACCAGTGTTGGCATCTCCTGCTTCACCTTGTTTTGGTTGAGGTCCTCCTGGGTGTCTATCTCCGCCTCGGCCTCCGCCGCCTTTTCCTGGGCCTCCGCCTCCGCCGCCACGTCCTGGATCTTGGTCAGTTCCTCCGCCGCCTCCTCCAGAGTAGAAGAAAGTTGAACACGCAGGTTCACCAAAAGAAGATGGTGCGATTGTTGACGAAACTCCAGTTCCACCATTACTAGCGCCATTACCAGCTCCACCGGCTCCGCCACCACATCCACCGGATGTTGGGTTTCCGTTTGAACCTGGTTGACCTTGAGGTGGACTTACAGGAGGTGTGTTTCCTGCACCACCACCCGCTCCGGGAGAGGGAGCATAACCAGCTCCTCCGCCAGATCCACCGGGCATTGTAGGTAATGGAGAACCACTATGTGGATTTCCACCAGCTCCGCCGCCAGTAGATGTAATTGGACCAAAAACTGAATTTGCACCTCTTTCTGATGCTGATGGGGATGGAGTAAAACCTGCTCCTCCCGCTCCGACTGTTACCGGAAGACCACCTGTACCGATATCAGTTAAAGATGCACAAGTTGCTAATGGAGATCCTGTCCAAAGTGGAGTTGTAGATGGGTCTTGAGATTCTCTATAACCTCCGCCACCTCCGCCGCCACCTGTTGCAGGGCCTCCGGCTCCTCCGCCAGCTATTACTAAATAATCAACTTTGTTATTACCAGAATCTTTACCTTGTGATGCTACACAAAGTGTTCCATCTCCTGTGAATACATGAATTTTATAATCACCTACAGTAAAAGTAGAATTACCTCCGGTTGCTTCAACATAAGCAGGTCCTGATACTGCTGTTGATCCAAAACCTAAAACTTGATAACCGAATGATTTACCTTTACGAGGACTTGTATTTTTCTCACTCTTACCAGATCCTGCTCCAAACGAACCCGGTGTAGAATATAGGGTTTTTACATCTTTCATATCTAAATTCCTTATGCGTCGTTAGCCGCGTCAGTAGTAAAGAATAATTTAATACCTAGAACTCTAGATTCACCGGTAAAAGTATCTCCACCGTCTGCAGCTTTTCTAAATAGTTGAAAGTAAGATTGCTCACCTGCTGCAGGAGAACCCGCAACTGTCATCGCACCACTTTCAGCTGAAATTTGTTGATCTTCGACTGTTCCAATACCAGCATCTGTAACTTCTACTGCTGTTCCAAAAGCAACATCAATAGTATCGCCATCGGCACATGCAACGCCTTGTAAACCGAATATACAGTTTCCTGTGTTTGTAGTAGAAGGTGACCAATAAACTTGGTAAGTTACTGTTCCTTCATTCCATGATTTTGGCATAGCCACTGTGAATTGAGTATATTGTTGTGTACTTGCGTCAAAGTCCCATACATTTAAATCTGGTCTTGTAGCTGTTGTTTCAACTAAAGCTGCGTCTGCAGGATTTGTTGTTGGTCCATACATTGCTGCAGCGGGTACCCACATAGTTTCTTTACCAGCAATTTTTAAAGCTGAACCGTTTCCTTGTAAAACACCTGATCCTTTTGGAACAAGGTTAATACCTACGTTAGTTTCACCAGACGCTGTAAAGCTAGGATTGTTACCAGTAGCTGCGTTGGCATATGTTAATTCGTTTACTGCAGAACTTGTAGCAGTTAATAAAAATAATTCGTTTCCGTTAGTATCTAAAATAGAAGTCCCAATTTTAGGGGCAGTTAAAGTTTTGTTTGTTAAAGTTTGTGTTCCAGTAAGAGTTACATCACCATCACCAAAGCCTAAAGAAATTATATCTGGATTAGTTCCATCATTAGCTGATGCAAATACTATAGCATCACCTTTGTCTGTTGCTGCAAAAGTAAACGTAGCTCCTGAACCAGAGGCATATTTAAACTGAACTGTGTGAGATCCTGAAGTTGAATTTCTTAAAAAATAAAAAGTTTCAACATCTAAAGGGATTGTTACAATTTGGTTTCCACTAATTGTACCTGTAAACTCAATCATTCTGTGTTGAGCTGTTCCAGTAGTATTTCCATCTACAACGGTTAAAGCGGTTGTTTGTGCTCCACCAGCGATCGATTGTGTATTAAAACCACCAGTTAATTGTTCTATAAGATTTAAATTAGAGTTAGTTTTTGTTCCCCAAGTACCGGCATTTTCGCCAGTTGCCATTAGTTCTATACCAAGATCCGTAAAAGTTGATGCCATAATTTTTTCTCCTTAAGCCACGTTTACGTCTGTATAAGACGTATTTCCTGTTATGTCAATATCTTTGTATGCTAATGGAGATACATTTCCAACCGCTGTTGTAGCTTCTACACCAGTTAATCCTACTACATCTGCAGGTGTTATTGCCCCTACGGACGACGTAGAAGACACTCCACTTAATCCTACAAGCATTTGATCAAGATCTATTGATCCTACAGCTGACGTTGTTGCAACGCCTGTTAATGGTACAAATTCTACAATACCAGCTATTAGTTCACCGACTCCAGCTGTTGCAGAAACTCCTGTTAATGATGCTACAGAAGTTAAGTCAAGTGTTACAGAACCTACTGCAGAAGTTGTAGCAACTCCTGTTAATCCAAATGTTAATTGAGTTGGATCTATTTCTCCAACAGAGGCAGTTGCAGAAACTCCGGTTAATGAAACTGTTGGTGATAATATAATTGTTGGTGAACCAATTGAGAATGTTGCAGAAACTCCAGTTACTCCCATAACGTCAGCAGGGTTAAGCGTAAACATGCCCCAACCATTCTCGCCGTAAGTTCCATTACTCCAGCCGTTAACACTTAAATTTGATACGATTGCATCAGGTGCAGTTAATTCTACAGTTAAACCAGAGAAACCCCAACTTTCAAAGTTCCAAGTATCTCTACCCCAACCTTGTTCATTGAAAGCTGATATAGAACCTACTGATGATGTTGTTGATACTCCAGTTACAGATACAACAGGACTATTACTTTCTCCCCAAGGCTCTTGACCCCATTCAGATCTACCCCAACCTTGTTCAGAAGATGCAATAGGTTCACCTACAGATGAAGTTATAGATTGACCTGTTAAAGTTATTACTTCGTCATTAGCTTGACCCCAAGAACCGCCGTCGTTCCAGGTATCTGCACCCCAACCAGTTGTAATGGCTTCAGTTGTGCCCCAACGACCGGTGCTCCAGGTTGTGCCTGATTCGTTCCAAGTGTTGGCCATAAGGAAGACCTCCTTATGCTAGTCTAATGATAGCGTTTGATGCGTCTGCTGCAGGAAATTGAATTGTAAAAGTTCCGCTGGATACAGTTTTGTCACCACCAAATGCGATAACAGCACACGCTGGATCACCTGATGCGGAATCATTATAAATTAAACATCCGTTTGCTGTGAAAGATGCACTTGTGTAACTCACATCATTAAAGTCGCAAACTGCGGTTGTGCTGTCTGCAACAGGAGTTATGCTTGTAAGCGTCGCGCCACCTGCTGAGTACGCTGATCCTGATGTGTTAGAAATTTCGTTTGATGTTGAATACGCTGTTGTAGCAGCCCCTAAAGATGCAGAACTAGTGTATAAAGCTATTTTAAAAGTGTTGCCACTTGATGCAGTAAAGTTGTGAACTCCTTTTAAAAGTTCTACTTTAAAACTTGTACATACCGCCGATGATATTGCCATAATTTTTTCTCCTTATTTATGGAGACGGGGACTTAACTGGTATTCTAACTGTTCCGTCAGTATAATCGTCTCGTCTTCGTCTTCCAAGCTGCATTCCTGCAAACTGTTGTATAGCATTTTTATATTTATTTTCGTATAATGTCAACATATCTAATGGGCCTTTTAAAAATCCATATGCTTCAAC
>VMHT01021135.1_pt1 | contig 20157 bp, 48 predicted proteins | sample 4693611 | NCBI WGS metagenome assembly VMHT01 (sample SAMN12280063, study PRJNA550983) | marine metagenome | isolation source: seawater sampled from same location over 5 years 0.02-0.2 micron viral filtrate | place: USA: collected off the coast of southern California halfway between the port... ...
AAAAAAAGCCTTGCATTCTTCTTAGAAACAAACAACAAAGAAAGAGCATTATACGAAAGTAATTGTTTAATTTCTTTTTTAATCAACCACTTAACAGAATAATATTATGGAACTTATAGCAGTTATATGTGCAATAGCATTTTTATCCTATATGATGGATAAATAAATTTTAAAAAATTTAAAAAAATAGTTGACAAGCGAAAAAAAATTGGTAAGGTTATTTCATGAACAAAAGTTATGCAGGATTCTTAGCGACTCACAATTTATATAAACATGGATTGTTAGAGCATGGATGGAAATTCAGATGGCACAATAAAAAAGTTTCTCTAGGAACTTGCAGTTACAATAGGAAATTAATTTATCTAGCAGAATGGTATGTTGAGCTTAACGACAAAGATGAAGTTATGGATACCATTTTACATGAGATTGCTCATGCTCTAGCTTATCATCGTCACGGAAGCGCAGGTCGTGGACATGGTAAGATATGGAAATCTGTTTGCAGAGAGATAGGAGCAAGACCCGAAAGGTGCAGTAAAGATAAATTAAACAAACCAAAAAGTCATCATAAATATGTTGACACTTGTTGCGGAACAACTTATAAAAGACATAGATTAAGAAAAGATGCTAGATACTCTTGCCCAAAATGCGGAGTTACTTTGTATAAAGGAGAGAAAGCGAAAATGGCAGATCGTTCTGCACAAGAATTATTAGATGAAATATTAAGTTCTTGACAAATTAAAAAAAATAAAGTAAGGTTGCGGAAATGGAAATTGAAAAAGAGTTTGAATTAGATGAGTTTGAGTTTGATAGCAAGCAGAAATACATGGGTGTTGTGCCTGTTAGAAAGTATTATGCTAATTTACAAGGTGAAGCTCAATGGAGTATAGAAAACGATTCTTTTGACTATGCAGGAACACATTGCACTTGGGGTCAGAGTGGGACACATCATTTGCCCGATTATGCAACCATTGATGATTTTTCTTTAGATGAAGTTCATGTATTCTTTGAAATTTATGATAGAGAAATAGGAGCATGGTTTGAATCAGAAAGAAAATTCATTTGGAAGCACAAAAGAGATAGAGCATTTATAAAAAGATTTGAATCAGATTATAGAGAAGAAATTATGCAAATGCTTCAAGATCAAGAAGATGAGCAAGAAAATGTTATTGAATCATTACCAACAAAAGCAGATTACATTTAATTTAATTAAATTATTAAAAGTTTTTTAAAATTTTAATTGACAAACAGAAAGGAATATGCGAAAATAAGATTATGAGAAATTATTCAGTAAATGACACAATTTCACTTGCACTAGATATAATAGGAGAGATGCCAAGTGGGATTAAGGAAGAGGTAGAAGAATACAGAGGCGCACCCGATTACACACACAAGACAGGTGCAGACATTATGATATTCAAAACTAGCGCAGGTTTTAACAATTACAAGCAAGCTACTGCTCGCAGGGGTCAATCAAGCATTCTTAGAATGCAAATGGATGGAGCAGGTAGAACACAAGCAAAAGCATTATAAAAGATGCAAAATAATTGTTTAATTAAATAATTATAAACTTTTTATCAATGACACAATAAAATGCTTGACATATCATGCAAAATTAGCTTACAATAACGACATGGAAAAATTACCAACATACGAAGAATATATAAAAGATATGTCTTTGGCAGATCAAATAAAATTTTATTTTGATGTTGACATTGATAACTATTTAGGTGATCCTTGGGAGATACTTGCAGAATGTGCAGTTGATCCACATTGGCTAAGTGAGTTTAAAGTTAATTTTAAAGAATATCTACAAGAAAGAGAATATATTCGATGAATATTGATTACGATAAACATAGAAAAAATTATATGGAACAATTAAAAGAAAAATTAAATAAAAACATTACTTATCACATAGAAGAAGTGGCTAAAAGAGGCTCATCAAGTTTCTCTACTTGCGATTATAGTGGATGGGACAAAGATATTTGGAATCATAGAAATTCTATCATGGACAAATTAACTGACGAAGGTTATCGTGTTGAAAGTGCAGTTAATCATGGAGTATTAGATGTAACAATAACGGCAAATTTAGAATTGTAATGAATTCAATACAAAACGAATTAGATTATTTAAATAAATTAAAATTTGACATTAGTGGGTTTCTATATGATATTGACGAACCAACCGAAACTGAAAATTGTGTTTTAAGTGATGAGCAAATTTTTAATTTGACAGAGAAAATAGTCGCTAGAAGAGAACAATTAAAAGAAATATTAAAAAAAGATTGACGCGAAAACAAAAATATAGTAAAGTTCAAAACATGAATATAAATCACATATACGAAGACGAAACTGAAACAAAGTTTTATTACGACAATTTCACAGGAACTTATTTCTTGCATGATGAAGAATGGGAAGAACCTATGGAATTTACAGAAGATGAATTAGTAGAAGAAGGTATTTATTTAAATGAATACTGCATACAACAATGAAAGTAACAAGTATTAGGTATTTTAAAACAAATAGAGGTGTTGGTTATCAATGCGAAACAAATATCAAAGGCATAGAGGTATGTAATGATGGTATGGGTGGAGCAACTTATATAGATGGAGCATTTCAGAATATTAAATTACTTAGAGAATATACTGAATGGGATTTAGAAGACTTAATAGATAATTATGAAAATAATTCTTGACACAAGGTAAAATAAAGTTTATTGTATCGACATATTATTAAAACACGTTTATAAAAGGAGAAAAAATCGACATGAAAGTATTAAGATCAGATGAAGTAAATGAGAAAGCGAATGGAACTCATTATCAAGATTGCATGAGTGTAAGTTATTTTAAATTAATTGAATTATTTGGATTGCCTACATTTGGAAAAAGGTCTGCCGACAATAAAGTTTTATCTGAATGGATAATTGAAGGAGATGATGGTAAAATTGCAACAATTTATGATTACAAATCGGGAGAATGGGATGTTGAATTTGTAACTCGTTGGCATTTAGGGGGTAATGATGATTCTTATTGGCTCATAAATCAAATCAAAGAAAAAGTTAATAAAAGTGTTGACGCGCATAATTTAGTCTGCTAAAGTATTGTCATGGGTAAAAGATATATAGTTAGACATTGTTCATCAGAAGGTAAAAGATGGTATGAGGCTCATTATTCAGCAGGAGCAAAATCAAATCCAAGACTTTTTTCTATTGATGATTACAGAAAATTCTTGCAGTTCACAGGTTTATTAGATCAAAGTGGATATGAATATATAGAAAATGAGGACGAATATTAAAATGAATTACGAAACAGAACCAATTACTTTTCAAATCCCATCAAATGGTGGATATAATTATAGATTTAATGAATGTGTAGATCAAATTGCACAATTAATTGATCGTTATTTTGATACTCACGTAGAAGATGTAGAAAGAATTAATAATTTAGTTGACCAAGAAGTTGTCGATGCCATGAGAAGAGAGGTTAAAATGAATGAATTAGATAATATTAATGGGGGTAGTAAATGAGGCATACAATTCAAATACATAAGGATAATGATTATCCACAACATGATAAGATTTTAATTCCTGTTCTTTTTTCCTTGACAGATGATGGCAAAAGAGTTTATGATGTTGAGCTTATGCACGATATACTTAAAGATCATATTGATTCAATAGAAAAACACGAAAAAAAATACGAATAAGTATTGACATATAAATTTAATTATGCTATTGTTAGTTATTATCAAGAAAAATTATTAATCTAAAAAAAGGAAATTGCGAAATGAGTAAAGCTATTAGATCAACTATTGCCAACAATATTATGAATGGCACATATATTAGAAATTCAAGATTCAGAACTTACAATGAAGCGACTGAAGGTATTTTTGCGCAACAAAAAGAGTTTGAAAGAAAGTTGGTTATTATCCAACAAGCAAAGAAAAATAAATTAATTAAGTAAAATGATCCCACAAGAAACATCAGATTTAATTAAATCTTGCAATACAATAGAATCTTGTTTGTCTATAATTGATTCTCCAATGTGGAAAAGGTCTTTTTTAAGCAAAAAGGAAATAGCTTTAGTTAATATTAATTATCCAAATACAGATAAACATATTAATGATGAAATTGATTTTATGGAATTTCTTCAACTTCGCGCAGAATTAGTAGAATGTGGAGTGCAAGGTAAAACTGATTTAATTGGACAAACAAAATCATTAAGTGAATGGAAAACACTATTCCATGACTATCAAATTAAAAAATTAAAGTTTAAGTAAAAACTCTTGACAAAAAGTAAAAAAGCTGAAAGAATATAGTTATGAATAAGAATGATACAAATTTAAAAGGATTTAACGATTTAGTTTTTACCCAACATAAGGCTTGCAGAATTGGCGAAGGTGTTTCTGCTCAATTAACTTTTGGTTGGAGAGATAAAGATAATTTCGATCAATTCACTATTTCCGTTGTACAAAATGTTGGCAAAGGAACAGGTTTATATGGACATCAAGATAAGTGCAATTTCGAGGTTGCAATGTGGTTTCAAGATAGAGAGTCTTATCTTCCTCTATCCAAGTATGATGACATTCTTTCATATCAGACTGCAACTCAGATTACTCAATTAATGCACCAAGCACAATTAAATGGTTTTGCATGGGTAACTCTTCTTCATGGCATAAGAGATGAATACAATAAAGAATTAAATTCAGACTATGCAGATGCTTAAAAAACTTTTGCAAATTAACCTTGACTTTATTTTAAATTACAAGTAAGTTATAATTAAATTACAAAACATTTATAAATTATGAGATATTCAGTATTTGATTCAAGAGGAAAGTGGCAAGCATCTTATTCCCACAAATTCCCTAATACACCCTTAAAGTCTATTAAAAATTGGGCAATTCAAACTGCAAGGCTTTGCGGTGGAAAGGTTTACGAAAGAATTGTTCCTACCGACAAAAGATACGAACCTAGAGAGCATCTTCTCTATGATTTTACCCATCTCAGAAGTAAACTCAGAGACGATCAACCCAATTCTTCTAATAAACATTCTAATAAGAACAATAATAAGAATAAAAGATAAGAAAGAATAAGGAGGAATATATATCAATTTATACAGAGAAGGAGATATAAAAGGATATAAAAGATTATTTTGTATTATATATTGTTTGATTGATTTATGTAGTGGCAGAAACTTATATATAAATAATTCTAGTATAACACACTTTTATAAATTAGTCAATGCCAAAAAAAAGAAACAATTAAAAATTAGCGAAAAATTAAATGAATTAGTTTTAGAAAAAGATTCTTTATTTGCTGAAATAGATAAATTATTAATATCTTTAAAAGAAAACAATTACGATAGAGAGGAAATAATAAACGAAATAAATAAGGAAACTAAATATATAAATGATTTATTATGTATGGTAATTAATAATAAAGATAATGAAAATAAACTAAATGAATCTTTAATATTATTCCATGAAGAATATGATAGCAGGATATATAAGATATTTAATATGATTACAGAGGAGTTAAGTAGAATAAAATATTTAGAGGGTTCTTAGCTCAGTTGGTTAGAGCATCCGACTCATAATCGGCAGGTCGTGAGTTCGAGCCTCACAGAACCCACCATTTAAATTAAACAAATAATGACAGAGTTTATAGAATTAACTGAACTATGGCATAATAAACAATACAATCAAATAGGGAAGATAATAAAAGAAGAAAAATGGAATCAAATAAGAATTGCTGAGTTTTGTGCTTACTTTGCTAAATATATAGGAAGTCAAGACCTGCAAATATTATACAAATTTTTATAAGATAACGCCGAATTACAAATAATTTTAAAAAGTTTTAAATAATTTAAACAAATAACAACAATTTTCATCATGTAAAAAAAATAAAAAAACTACTTGACAAATAATAATATTCTTGTTACTATAGTTGAGTAAGTAAATTTTGTTCTTTAATAGTTTTTCATAAAGGGGAGTTAAGCAGGGTAAAATCCTGCGGTAGAGTTTAGGTTTTTTGGTGTTCCTAGTTATTTGCCGAGGTAAATAAATAATTCTACCCCCCGACACTTTGGAGAGGCTTATAATCTCTCCTGTGGGTGACCGAATAAGCCTGTCGTGAGCGGGCTAAGGTATGCAAATCCCTGTGGTGGGGTTGGCGGAGTTCAATCGAATGAGCCAAAAGACTAATACCATGTCTAATTTGTAGTTTGAAGTAGGTACTCAATGAACTGATGTTCACGCCGAAAAGATGGAGGTATTCAGTATTCCTCCCCCACACATTTTCCATCCACCTAATCCCTGCCTCGTTTTTGAACATGACGAGGTGGGGATTTTTTTTTAAATTTTTTAAAAAATGTCTTGACACATACTATTATATATAGGATACTATAGACATGATATTATTAAACCAAGCAGATAAAAGATACAGGATAGATTATTCTAAACCTGTTAAAGTATATAGAAACTTGCACAAGGGTTGTTGGTCTGTTAAACAAAACGGATTAGTTAAAGCCCATTCAGATGAAATTAATTTATTTAATTGCGAGTTTCTAGTTAACGAAAAGAACAGGCAAAAAGTAATTAAAGAAAAAAGGAAGAATGTTCATGCCTTTGTAAAAGGATATATATGGACAGGGGCTAATCAGAATCTAGATAGAAGAGCTTGTTATAATCCTTATTTTAAAGATTGTTTTTATGATATAGCTTTAGAGAACAGAATTGATGAGGCTCATTTTGTTAGAGCAGTTAATGGAAAACTTTTTTATAATTAACTCTTGACATATATGGAATTATTAATTATTGTCTTATTTATATTAATACTAACAACTCAACTACCATGAACAATATACTTAAAATTAAAGCAATGCACTATTGGGTCAAATGCTTTGGAAGCGCACCTGCCAATGAAGATTATATAGATTACTATTTAAATAAGGTAGGTCTTGAAAATGTAGTCGATGACGAATCTAACTACGATCAACCCGACAATGTAGTAGATTATTCAGATAACGATATGGAAGAAGAAATAAGTTATATGGATAAGAATGTAAATAAGTTTTTTACTGAAGACTGCGAAAGTTTAGAAGAATTATCTGAACAAATAGAATCATCTCTTAAATAATATGAATTATAATTTTGATTATAACGAAGATAACTTCTCAGCTTGGGGTATGCCTCCGAAGAAAGAACCCGAAGAAATAGAGGAAGATGAAGAGGAATATGTTCCTGTAACTAAAACAGGTAAAATAAATCAAATATTAGATGATTATTTAGAAAGAAAAGCTAATCTAGATAAAATAAAGGGAATGAAGGGTGCGGAGAAAATAGAATTGATTTATCAGCAAATATTAAATAATTTAGAAAATAAATTAAATGAATTATAATAGAGATGATGAAGATCAAATGGATAGGTTTGAGGAAGAACTTATTAAAGCTCAAATGGAGCACGCTAGAAGAATAGTAGAATATGATATTGAAGATGTAGCGGCGTTCTCTCAGAGAATATCAAATCAAGTTTTAAATAAAATAGATAAAGTGGAGGATGATGACGTAGCTTTAGAATTAACTCAATTACTAGGTGCAGTATTAGGAGGTTATGCAAAAGGAGTATTAGATTTAAAACAGGATGTATTAGAATTGAGAAAAGCAATTATAGATAAAGATGCAGGAGAACAGGATTTTACTTTAAATTAATTAAAAAAAACCTTGACATACAATTATCTATATAGTATAGTTTATTCAGTCTTATGAATATCAACTCAAAAAAAGGATGAAAATGAATAACGTATCAGAATGTGAATCAGTATCAGAAGTATTAGAAACCATCGGAGCAGAGCAGGATTACTCTCTTCGCCCGATTTCAGAGTTTCCAACCTATCGTGGAGTCTTTGATGGTAATGATAATCCTGTTGCTATCGTCAACAAAACCTATCCGCTTATGCAACCTGCAAAAGCTTTTAATTATGTAGATTCTCTTCGTGAGGGTTTGGATATGACCTTTGATACCGCAGGTTTCACAAAAGGAGGTCGCAGGTTGTTTCTTTCTCTTCGCAAGAAGAATGCAATAGAAATTGACCCCAAGGTAGGCGACACTATGGATGAAGTCGTTTACTTTTGGACTTCGTTCGATGGTTCTCTTCAGCACACTATCAACAAAATGTTGGAGAGATTGGTTTGCACCAACGGCATGGTTGCTAGGGATAGTCAGTCAGTCATCAAGGTCAAACATTCTTCCCAAATGGAAGACAAGTTGCAATCTTATGTCGATACTCAAATGGAAGAGATCAAATCTGCCTATGCCGAAACTAAACAGATTATTTATTCTTTAGCTGAAACTCCTGTTACTTCAACAGATGCTAAGGAGGTAATCAATCGCTTGTTCAAGGGAGAGTCTAAGAGAGCCGAGAACATCAGAGATGAGGTCTTCAGTCGCTTTAGCAAGGGCATGGGCAACAGAGGCGAAACTGCTTGGGATTTAGTTAACGGCATCACCGAGTATCAAAATCACGGCAAGGCACATCGTTCTTCTGAAACTTCAAGTGTTTCTGAGAATAGGTTGACCTCTCTCACCTTGGGCGCAGATGCAACCTTGATGAACAGAGTTTGGACTGAGTGCATGGCGCTCAATTAATAATAATTAATTAGAAAGATAGATGCCTCCCCTAGAAATAGGGGAGGTTTTTTTATGCCCGAAATAAATAAACTAAATAAATAATTTCACAAAACAAATTAAATAGTTTAAATAATAAACGACATCCTTAATTGGCTAAATATAATTAATAGCAGGTAGATGTTGGGAGGGTAAGCGGGAAATATTTTAAATTTTTTTCAAATAAATACGGAAAAATAATTATTCATTGCCTTTGTATAGGTATGAAGATTAAAGCATGGACACCCGAAGAAAAGTTAAGCTACTTAACTAAACGTTATACTGAGTTAAAATCAATTAGAGAAAAGGAGAAGGTAAATCCTTCTCCCGATCACGATGGAAAGATGAAAGTGATCAAGATTGAATTAAATAGATTATGTTACAAGATGTGCTTGGAATTTGGTAAGATAGCCAGAAAAAAACATCTTGAAGAAAAATCAAAAAAAGATTTGACTGATAGTAAATAACGTGGTTTATTCTTTTTAGTTCTTTAACATTTTATGTGTCCCATTAGCTTAAACGGAAAAGCATTATTTCCACGAGCAGAATACTAGTTACGACTGCAAACGATTGATCATCGTAGAGGAAATAAAAGATAGGAGTTCGATTCTCCTATGGGACTGCTCTTTCTGTAGATGCGAAAGCATTGAACAACGAGGCGTCAGTACACGCCTACAACCTTCGGGAGAGAGAAAGAGGTTCACAATTTTGCTAGATGGAAGTAATCTAGGCTCTTCAAGTAGCCCAAGTAACACAGCTGTTGCAAGCTATTGAATCCACAGATGAAAAAGATAGCAGATTAAGAGTTTTCCGTCCTTTCTCATTTGTCAAAAAAGGATACCAATTTATTTTTAAAAAAAAGTTTGACATTATAATTAATCTATTCTAATTTATGAGCATGAAAACAATTGATATAACACCAACATGGTCAGCACTCGTTCCTATTATGGTCGAGGTGTTGAAGAATCCAAAAGCAAACAATACTGCAAAGCAGGAAGTTACTGTCGAGTTAATGCGCTTAGCTAAGATAGTAGATGATCAAAACAAAAAAGCGAAAAAATAAATTTGACTTTTAAATTAATCTATTCTAAGTTCAAATCATGCAACTAATAAAAGACATTATCGAAAATTGGGGTTTTGTAGATTCCAAACAAATCAAAGAATTAATTAAATACTTTCCTAACACTCCATTAGTTATTAAATGGGGAATGAGACAAAGAGAAGAATGCTTTGCTCAATTTGTTCCTAGCAGGATAGAAAAAGTAGAAGCAGAGTCTGATGACTATGTTAGAGAAGTATTTATTAGAACAGAACATTATCGCCAATTAAAAACAATTCTAGGCGTAGAATAATAAAAAAAAGTTTGACATTTAAATTAATCTATTCTAATTTACAAATATGCACGAATTAATAAAACAACCCGTATCGTCTTATACTGAGTTTGAAGAACTCCAATGGTCATCAGATAAACCATTGCCAAAAGTTGGAGATGAAGTTTATGTCAATATGAATAGTATTGGCAGGTCGAAAGTATTAAAATACTTCGTGGAGCATGGATATATCGGTTTACTTGTTCAACCCTTGAATCCGCCCACTTGGTATATTAAACAGAATGGAGCAGATGAACCTTGCCATGTATATCCGCCCGAAACACTTGAATTAAGGAAAGAAAAAGTTTGACGTTTAAATTAATCTGTTTTAAAGTATAAGCATGAAAGAAATTATAAGAGAACCTGTGCATCAAAAATTGTTAGAATTATCTAAGGCTCAAGGCAAATTAAAAGCCTTAGCTTATTTTAATCAAAACAACTTACTCGAAAAAGAGAACACCGAGAGATTAGTTCAAGAAAGTCTTGACATGATTGAAGATGTGCGCGATTATATACAAAACAATTACCAACAACTCAGAACTTATTAAATTATTATGATTCAAACAATTACAGAATGGGATTTCGTTAAGTCTTTTGACGACGTAAACAGAGCAACTAACTTCACAGTAGCAGGTCGCAAGGCTTTATTTGAAATGTTTGAGGAGCTTTCTCCCGAAATGGAGCTTGATCCTATCGCAGTTTGTTGCGAGTATACAGAGTATGCTAGTCTTGAAGAATGGAAGCAGGACTATGAGTACGTAGCAGAAGATGAAGACGAAGAGGACGACTATGCTCTTGACTATTTAAGAGATCAAACTATCGTATTGGAATTAGCCAATGGAGGCATAATCATTCAAGCATATTAATTAAATGGATTATTACGATAGCGCAGAGGGTTTAGTTATATCTAAACAAAGAGCAATACAAGAAATTAAAGAGCATAATGCTTTTAATGAGATAGATGACTTCTATTCAATTTATGGAGTTAAAGAAGAATATAATGCTCAGTACGTATTAATTTGGTTAGGGTATTAAAATAAATTAAATAAATAAATAAATATGAACGAAATAATTAGTTTTATAAATAAGATAGATCACATTTTAATTTTACTTCCTTGGGCTTTTGTTTATTATATATCATGGAGAGTAGAAAAAGGAACAAATCAATGAAAGATTTACATATTGCGCTCAAATATATTCAAGGAAAACTTCGTGAAGATGAGCAAATAGTTATTACTAAAGAAGGTTTTGATATTAAATTAATTAAATCAGAAAATGAAATGCAACCTATGGATGCAGAAAATGCAAAAGATATAATTAATGGATTAGTTGAAGATTCTGATTTAAACAATGTTCCGAGACATATTGACGGCGTGGACGTTGAAATGCTCAGAAAAATGTATGATTAAAGTTTTTTAAAAAAAAGTTTGCAATTGCGAAAAACATATGCGAAAGTATTTGCATGAATCTATTATCTAATCCTTCAAAAATGCCTTGCGTAGGCTTTAACATTCCTGCGCTTAAGTATTGTCCTGCCGCGCAAATTTTACTTAAGAAAGTAAAAGAAAATCTAGATAAATTAATTTGTTCAAGTTGTTATGCTTGCAAAGGTTTTTATCAATTTGCTAATGTAAAGAAAAGTTTACAAGACAGAGCAGATTTTGTTTTATCTAGTTTAAGAAAAGATAATGGCGACACGTTTGTTAACGAGATATCTAAGCAAATCGAAAAGAAGTACTTTAAAAATGGCGTTGCCAAAAAGTTAAAGAATATTGATACAAGTCTTTTTCGTGTTCACGATAGTGGAGACTTATTCTCAGTAAAGTATATAAAAGCTTGGAAAAGAGTTTGCGAAAATTTTCCTCAAATTAAATTTTGGTTTCCTACTAGGGAATGGATAAGGGAAAGTCAAATGGAAGCGCTCAAAGACTTGGCAAGCTTGCCGAACGTAGTAATTAAACCAAGCGCTTTATATATAGATGAAAAAGCGCCAAGTATAGCAGGGTTAGATGCAGGAACGTCAGTATATAGTTGCGCCAAAAAGGCAATCGAAGACGGGCATTCAGTTTGTCCTGCAACGTCAAATGAAGATGATCACACGTGCGCAGGAAACAATTGCAACAATTGTTTTATAAAAGACTTTAAAAAACCTATAGCATACTTGGCTCATTAGAGCCAAGTCTTTTGCTATTGTTTTAAATAGATCAAAAAATAAGCGAAAATAAATTAAATAGAAAGAAATATATGAAGATAGTAATAGAAGATTATTATGGAAATGACATTTGTTCATTTAAAGTAAATACCTTTGCCGATAATAACGGTGTGGATGATATTGGAGACTTTAAAGACTGTAATTATGCAGATATGGAAGTAGATGAATATTCCGAGCCATATATTAGGGTTCAATTAGACAATGAGAATTTTAAATTATACAACTAAAAGAAAGGAAAGCATGACATTGATATTTATAATTATAGGAATTGGATTAATTAGTTTATCTTTACCATGAATTATTTAATTAGTTTATTCGAATTGTTTTTTATTCTCTCAATCTTTTTTAATATTTTATTTGACTTGGTTTAAATTATATGAGATAAGTGTTGTATGGAACATTTAGTAAAACAATATATCGATAGCAGACAATTAATTTTCTTATTTTCTCATGGTGGAGAATTTTGGTATGAGGATCAAATGGGAAGAATGATTGGATTAAAACAAATTGAACAAAGAGTAAAAGAGTTAACTGAAAAAGAATTAGATGAATTAGAAACTACTATTTACGATTACGATTAAAAAAAGTTTAAAAAAGTTTGACAAGCGAAACAACCTATGCGAAAGTAATATTATGAAAAGACATAATTCAAACGGAATGAGGAAAGTAATTAAGCAACTGCGCAAGCTTGGAGTAATCATGAGAGAAACCAAGAACGGCGCTTTCTTAACCCACCCACAAGCAAAGACTCAATATCTTATGCATTACAGCGAAAAGGCAATCCAACCCGTAAGAAAATGGGTAAAGAATGAATTAGGCATTCAAGTCAAATTCTAATGGGCAAGAAGAAAAAGAATAAAGTAATTAAGATAAGATTAAAAGTCTTATTTACTAAGTCACGTCCGCACAAAAACAAAAAGAAATATAATAGGAAGAAATACAAGAAAGAAATTGTAATTGATTAAATAATATGAGAGAAATACTAAAAAAGGAATTAAATAGATTAGTTAAAGATGAATCGTTCAATGCTCAGTATGCAAATGATATACTTGAATTGTATGATGATGAGATAAGCGATACAAGCGAATCGACTGCTTACGACAAAGCAATGCAAGACATTGACAACGTAAAAGCGGGCGAATGGGATTTATAAAAAAAAGATTAAAAAAGATTTGACGTTTAAAGTTATATAGATTACTCTCTACTTATGATTATATTAGACACCAAAGAACAAATCCACGCATACAGAATGAAAACCTTATTAATTGGTTTACGTGCCGAAGTAAAAGGCATGAGACTAACAAACAAAGGATCAACTTGCTATGCACAAATTAAAAAAGAGTTTGGATTAAAAGGATCTAAACAAAAGGTTTTAGATCAATTTGAAATGCAATTTTACAAGTTGGGCGGACAGATTATTTAATTAATCAAAAGGTTTTAAGCTTTTCCCTAAATAAAAGCTAATTTATTCTAAATAAATAAAACAAAAATAATTTAAATAAAATAAATAAATGAAAATATTAATTTCTAGCTTACAAGATTCATTTCTTTGCATTGTCCAAGTTTTATCATTCTTTATTGGATCTTTTATTATATACTTTGCCTTTACCACATATCATTCTAATTGGTTTTTTCTCTTTTCAATTATATTCTATTTAATTAGTTTATTTTGTTTCATGTGTTTGCACGTCAAACTTTTCCCTGGGAATTACCAGGAAAAGAAAAACTTTAAAAAAGATTAAAATTTATTTGACGTAAGATTAAACACGTGGCAATCTGTTTACATGATCAATTCAATACAATGTCCTTACGATTGGAAAAGCGGGTGGCAACATCCTTACAGAATAGCTTGCGGTGGCGACGAGATCCCGTCTGAAATTAGCGGGCGGTGGTACATATACGTTTATAACGTGGTTGAACAATCTCATTGTTATTATTCTTTTAATGAAGACTTATTCATTACAGAAAAAGAATTTGACAATCGATTAAATGCGCGCAATTATAGATTAAATTCAAATAACTAAAAGGAGAAAAAACATATGCGAAAAGTAACAGAACAAATTAAAGATGCATTCTTTGCACGTCAAACAAAGAAAGTAAATGCAACGTTTACAGATGGTGATTCGGTTTTCTTACATGGAAACGAGATAATTAAAAGAGATCCAAGTGGATTAATTCTTTTCACGTTTGCGGGTTGGGGATCTTCTACAACGAGAGAACGTTTAAAAGGGATCTTAAATGTCGATGTCTATCAAAAAGATCATGAACAATATTATAACGGCGCAAAAGTAATTGATCTTTACGATTGGCACGTCGTACAAAATTAATTTTAAATTTATTTGACAAAGAATTAAAAACATGCGATTGTAAGAACATGGACATAAAAAAGAAATCAATAGCAGTTAAACTAAGTAAAACGAAATCGAAAAATGGATTTGTTCTGTACAGATTAAAAGATGGAACGTTCCAATGGAAAAAACCAAGTATATACAAGCCACATTGGCAATTGACTTGCATAGTTTAAAGTAATCAAAACGTTTTTACCTGTTTTTCGTCAAATACAAACAGGAAATTTTTTAAATAGGATCAAATAACAAGCGAAAAATAAATTAATCAAATACAAATAATGTAATGGGTGAACAAACAAAACAATTAAAAGGAGAGGAAATGATTTTATATATCATGAAACGTTTTAACTATACAAGGAAACAAGCTATTGATTCCATACCAAAGCCAAAGAGCAAATGATTTTAATTAGTTTAATTTTCTTAGTTGGATTTCTTTCTATTTCTTTGCCTTGAAAAAAAGTTTTCTTTTTATTTGACATTATCATTTTTATGTGAGATTGTATTTATAGTTTATTAATTATAACCAAAGGAAAAATCAAAATGAAAACATTATCTAAAACCAAAGAGTCAATCTTATCGTTCTTTCTCAACTTTGCAGGTCACTCTCTCATTGGCTTAACTATCTTAACTGATGCGCGGCTTTTGAAACGTGGCAATCCTTATGGAAAGGTTCTAAAGAAAACAAGAATGCTTGCAAACATTGGATTCCATTATTCCAATTCTTTAGACAATCAAGCGAAACGTGAAAACAAGAATATTGATTTTCAAGTTCAACCGCGCCGTTGGGGAGTACGTTTGCCTTCTTGTCCTTTAGTTGAGTATAATGGCAATCATTATCTTGAAGCCAAAGTAGAGAAAACGTTTGAAGTAAATTATTTTCTTGAAAACGGCGCTCCAATAGAAAAAGAATTGATTGAGCCTTTCTTTCCAAAACGTTCGGAAAGTTCAACTCAAAAAGAATTGGATAAAAAAGTTATCTTGCGAGACATAAAACTTGAAAGTATTCTTTCAATGAGAATTGGCGAAAAGAATCTCTTGGTTGAGTAGAATAAACTAAAAAAAAGAAATCATTCTTTCCTCTTAGCAATAAGAGGTTTTTTTTGTGCTTAAATAAGAAATAAAAAAGAAATAAATAAATAATAAATAAAATAGATAGAACAAAGAACAAAAGAAAGATATATAAACAAACTATCTAGAATATTATTTATTTGATTATTTTGCTATCGTTTTAAAAGCTACGTGAGCCTTGTATCATATTGACCAAGCAAGCCCTTTCTAGAGCCTTATTTAATTAAAGCATTTTACTAGGTAAAAACTATCTATCTAGAACAAAGGTAAAACTATCTATTTAAAAAAAGATTTTAATTTATTTGACAAAGGTTTCAGCCTATGCGATAAGTAGGGTTCACATTATTAATTATCTAAATTAAATTATTATGATTATGATTCCAAATGCACTACCAACCGCAATTGCCCCAAGGGCTTTCGAGATTCAAGACGTTTCCGATTGCGACAATGTTAACGACGTTCTTACAACTCTTGAGGTTGGCGATTATTCTACTCAATCGCTCAATCACATTTGCCAAGGATTTAAACTTATCAAGGATGATCGAAACGAGCCTTTGACAATCGTTTCATCTACTTACGATTTGCTTCAACCTGTTGAGGCTTTCGCTTTTCTTGATGCGCTCAAGGATGAAGTGGGATTTGATTATGCAAATGCAGGTTTTACTCACAACGGACGTCAGCTTTTCATCCAAGGCTCACTTGGCGAGTTTGAAGTGCCAACCTCAAACGATAGGAAAAAGGGCGATATTCTAGACAAAAGGATTGTCGCAAGAACCTCGTTTGACGGCTCGCTTGCAACTACAATCCAAATCGAACTCTTGAGAGTATGGTGCGACAATGGTTGCGCCTCATGGGACAAGGAAAACAAGATTGCCAAGGTAAAGCATACTCGCAATCAAAGGGCGATCATGGCAACCGCCCTTGAGCAAGCTACGGGAATGCGCCAAGTGATTCAATCCTTGGAATCGGATATCGTTAGCCTTTCCGATAGGGAAGTAACTCCTTACGAATTCGATCAAATCAATGAGATTGTTTTCAAGGGCGAAAGCAAGCAAGCGGAAACCGCAAGGGAAGCCGTCAAGGCTCAATTCTCAAACGAGCGCCTTGGTGCATTTGGGGAAACCGCTTGGGACGTCTTCAATGCTTTCACTGCTTATCAAACTCATGATAGGGTAACAAGGGAAACCAAGCAAACCTCAAGGGAAGAGAATCGCTTTCGTTCGCAATCCGATAGCGCTTTCCCTACCAAGGTTCGCAATGCAATGAATGAGGTTCTTGCCCTATGATCTTGATAGCAATCATAGGTCTAGCGCTCTTGTTAGCTAGTCAATGCCCTTAATACTAAGCCCCCGAAAGGGGGCTTTTTTTTGGGCTAAATAACATCTAGAAACAAACTAAATAGAACCTAAATAGAAACAAACTAAATAGGATGAAATAACAAAGAGAAGAGAAGAGAAGAGAAGAGAGAAGAGAAGTAGATCGGTGGATCGGTGGATCGTCAGATCGGTGGATCGTCAGATCGGTGGATCGGTGGATCGTCAGATCGGTGGATCGTCAGATCGGTGGATCGGTGGATCGTCAGATCGGTGGATCGGTGGATCGTCAGATCGGTGGATCGTCAGATCGTCAGATCGGTGGATCGTCAGATCGGTGGATGAAAGAAAGTTTGCTATGTGCTTGACGTGTCATTCTGACGTGTTACCTTGTAGTCTCACATCGGGGAACTTTCCCCTTAATCTACTAGACTACTACTACTATGAAACTAAAAGCCTTAATCCTACTACTCAGCGGAGTTCTCAACTCAGTTGCAACTATCCTCTTCGGTAAAGAAGATCAGCGACTGATCGAAGAGAAAGACGAACAACGAACTCTTGTTTATGTCGCTCTTAAGACTCTTCAGAATGCGGAGACCTTCGCTCAAGTACTTGACGCAATCGGGTTCTTTTCGGAAGCAATGGACTTCGTAGAAGAAGACCATACCGATCTAGTCGAAAAGGTTGACGATCTGAAGAAGTGGGTTGCCGAACTACAAGGAGACAAGAAGAACTCTAGAGACAACCTAAACAAGGAAGTAGTTGCACATCAGAAGGCTCTTACTGAAACTCAAAAAGCTCTTGCCTTGACTAGGCAACAACTGAAGGAGACTAGGCAGGTAAACGAACAACTCAACAACTTAGTGGGCGAACTTGAACTTCGGAGAGAAGGAAGGGTTTGGTGCAACAACGGCGCACCTTCCTAAGACCTTATAAGTTCCCCCTAGAGTCCGATCCTCTAGGGGGGCAAATACGAACGAACTAAATACGAACTAAATAGAACCAAATACAATGAAGAACTTTATCCTTAAAAACTTACTTATCACTTCTCCTATCTACTGCTTACTGCTTGCCGATCTGACCGCAGGACTTAGTCTCTTCATTCCTTGGATTATGGCGGGAATCTTCACCTTTAAAAGTGGAAGTTAAAAAACAAACTTCCAAGGGGGTTGGAAGTGTCTTTCACCTTGCCGATCTGCACGGAAGCAAGCAGGTGAAGAAAAGTTTGCTATGTGCTTGACGTGTCATTCTGACGTGTTACCTTGTAGTCTCACATCGGGGAACTTTCCCCTTAATCTACTACTACTACTACTATGAAAATCATAATCGCCTTCACTCACCTTATCAACTTCGCCATCGTTGCCTTGCAACGGATCGAGGCAGGAAAGGGAACTATCGGACAACTTCACCATGATCTGCAGATCGCAGGTCGTGCCGTATCAATGAAGAACACGGCAGAACTTCAGAACCTGCTCGATTGCTTTTGCCCGATGATCCATAATCGTCATTGGGACTTGTTCGTTGAGTTCATGCTTCCAAAAAGCCCAAAGGAAGTTGCCGAAAGCTCCGAAGCTAGAGAGCTAAACTTTTTCACGGGAAAGCCCGTTCCTCAGAACCCGATAGCAAAAGCAGGAATGTTCGCAGAACCCGAAAGCGCCGAAGCTCTGCAGGGTTGGATCGCAGGATTGAGTGGATCAGAGGGAATAGTGGCAATGACAGCCGTAGGAATGGCTCAAAACCTTTTTCATAAAGTAGTAGAGGAAGAACTAGAAAAGACCTCCTAGAGGTCTTCTAGAGCCTCGATCCCCCCCCATTAACTAGAAAGTGGGGTGGGGATTTTTTTTGGTTTGATGTGCGGGGGCCTTATTTTCAATATCGAATAAAAAATAATTATTTATAATAAATTAAATGAGGTTACTTAAAGGTGGGGGGGGGTATTAATGGAAAAATCGCGCTAATTAATAAATTATAACATATTTAGTAAACTTAAAAAAAATCGGCGCTCTTATTTTGCTATATTGATTTAATATAATGTGTAATATGATATATGCGAAAAATTATATTGTTATTACTAGTGTTATTACCTTTAAGTTGTTTGAAGAGAGATTTTGATGAGATAAAAGATATCCCAAAATACAAAGAACCAGAAACAAAAAAGATATTAACCAGACAAGATTTTGGCCGCCATTTTAACTATAACAAGACCTTTAACTGGAGAAATACAAAAGTACCGACAGATATTGGATTTATTATGTTAGACGCGGCTTATAAGCCTGTCGATTATTATTTTTTTAAAAAATTCAATAATTGGTTTGACGAATTATTGTTCCATAACGGAATTATGTCACTAGGAGAAAAGAAACAGAATTTAGATTGTGATAATTTTGCTATGTTATACAAATCATTATTTGGAGTGGCGAGTTACTCGAACAAATTTGATGTTGAGTTTGCAGTGGGAGTTGTTGTAGTTAAACAGGTTAACGAGTTTGGAGGAATCCCTACTGGATACCTCCATATGTTAAATATTGTTTTTACAAACAGGGATTGGTATATATTTGAGCCACAAACAGGAGTATATATAGAATTACATAAATATGTAAATCAAGAACATATACAATACATTATAATATAGAAAAATAGAAATTTCTAAAATAAATTATATTATTAACATAATGACAGAAATAAGATGGAAACTTCCAAAACTTTATACAGATTATAAAAAAGTAGAATCCGAATTATATCATGATTCTATAGGTAAAAATTTATTGAATTTTGAAAAAATTGATAAAATGACACCTTCTGTTGAATTAATAGAGAATCCAGTATTTAAGTGGCAAATAAATAATGCAAAAGGCTCAAGAGCCTACGAAAGAAGCGGATTCCAACCTCTGACCATTTATGATCAAGAAGGAGGAATGGATATTAACCATGAACTAAAAGGAAATTTTGTATTAATTCAAAATTTTTTCCTTGGGCATTATGGTCATAATATGCACGATAGTTTAGGAATGTTTGAGTATATGAGACAGACATTCGGTAGTCAAGTAAAATTTATCGTAACTGGCTATAATAGCAAAGTACATAAAACCACTATCGGACAACTCGAATGCACCTCTAATGACTATAAAAATCAAATAATATATTTACCTCCAGATAAAGTTACAAGAATCAAAGGAAATTTAATCTCTTCT
>VMHT01078221.1_pt1 | contig 20157 bp, 11 predicted proteins | sample 4693611 | NCBI WGS metagenome assembly VMHT01 (sample SAMN12280063, study PRJNA550983) | marine metagenome | isolation source: seawater sampled from same location over 5 years 0.02-0.2 micron viral filtrate | place: USA: collected off the coast of southern California halfway between the port... ...
AATGCATCAGACGTTACTAAGCGAAACAGAAATGGACAGACAGCGTCTGGCTTATATTCTCTTTTTATCCCAATGGAGTGGAACTACGAAGGATTTATTGATGAGCACGGAAGCCCAGTCTTCAATAATCCGGATCATGAAGTCTACGATCCACATGGGGAATTAATAGATGTAGGTGTAATAGATAACTGGCAAAATGAAGCAGATGGTTTAAGAAACGATCAAGATGCTTTAAATGAATTTTACCGCCAGTTTCCAAGAACTACAGAACATGCTTTTAGAGATGAAACAAAAAACAGTATATTTAACTTAGTAAAAATATACGAACAAATAGATTACAACGAAGAAATGTCTAGAAGTTTAGGTATTTCAACAGGTAGTTTTCAATGGGTTAACGGTGTAAAAGATTCAAGCGTTATATTTTATCCAGATCCAAAAGGTAGGTTTAAAATAAGTTGGGTACCACCAACAAACATACAAAACAAAATTGTAATTAAAAACGGTATAAAATACCCTGGTAACGAACACATGGGCGCTTTTGGTTGTGACTCGTACGATATATCAGGAACTGTAGACGGTAAAGGTTCAAAAGGAGCTTTGCATGGCCTAACTAAATTTAGCATGGAAGACGCACCAGCTAATACGTTTTTTTTAGAATATATAGCAAGGCCTCAGACCGCAGAGATGTTCTTTGAAGACGTTCTAATGGCATTAGTATTTTACGGGATGCCTTTACTTGCAGAGAACAACAAACCTCGTCTATTGTATTATTTACGAAGACGTGGTTACAGAGGTTTTAGCATGAACAGGCCAGATAAAATATGGAACAAATTATCTACTGCAGAAAAGGAAATAGGTGGTATACCAAACTCAAGCGAAGATATAAAACAAGCTCATGCTGCTGCTATTGAAATGTATATACAAAGCCACGTGGGCATGAATACTGAAGGTCAATTTGGTAATTGTTATTTTAACGAGCTGTTAAATGACTGGGCTAAGTTTGACATAAACAAAAGAACAAAACATGATGCTTCTATAAGTTCTGGTCTTGCGATAATGGCTTGTAATAGGCATTTATATAGACCAAACGCTACAATAGAAAAACCAAAACTAAATATAAATATTGCTAAATATTCTAATCAAGGTAATATGTCTAAATTAATTAAAAAATAAATATGATTGTAAAAAGTTATTTTCCTTCTCAAGTTGTGAGTGATGTGGAAAAAATAAGCTATGATTATGGTTTGAAAGTAGCTAAGGCTATTGAGGCTGAGTGGTTTTATACTGACAGAGGTAGTAATAGATATAGAACTAACCATAACAATTTTCATAATCTTAGGTTGTATGCTAGAGGAGAACAATCAATACAAAAGTATAAAGATGAGTTGTCTATAAACGGTGATTTGTCTTATTTAAATTTAGACTGGAAACCAGTACCTATTATACCTAAATTTGTAGATATAGTAGTAAATGGTATTGCTGAAAGAACATATGACGTAAAAGCTTACTCTCAAGATCCTAATGGTGTAGCTCAAAGAACTAAGTATATGAATGATATACTAGAAGACATGAGAACCGAAGATTTTAAATCTGAAGTAATGCAAGCAACAGGTTTAGACTTGTTTAAAAGCGACGTAGAATCTCTACCTCAAACTCAAGAAGAACTAGAACTTCACATGAAGTTAAATTACAAGCAGGCTGTAGAAATAGCAGAAGAGCAAGCTATAAATGTATTGTTAGAAGGAAATAAATACGAGCTTACTAAAAAACAATTTTATTACGATCTTACCGTTTTAGGTATAGGCGCTGTAAAAACAAGTTTTAACACTTCTGAAGGTGTAACAGTTGAATATGTTGATCCGGCTGATTTAGTTTACTCATATACAGAATCACCTTACTTTGACAATATATATTACGTGGGTGAAGTTAAAAATATACCTATTAACGAGCTAGCAAAACAGTTCCCGCATTTAACACAAGAAGATTTAGAAGATATAGTTAAAAACAAAAATTATAATAAAACAAATTATAATCAAGGATATAATTATAACGAAGAAGACACAAATAAAGTTCAAGTTTTATATTTTAATTATAAAACATATATGAACGAGGTTTACAAAGTAAAAGAAACTGGTACTGGTGCAGATAAAATATTACCTAAAGATGATACGTTTAATCCACCAGAAGATTCTGACAACTTTGGTAAACTACACAGATCTATAGAGTGCTTGTATGATGGTGCTATTATTTTAGGTACAGACAAGTTACTTAAATGGGAAATGGCTAAAAACATGATGAGGCCAAAAAGCGATTTTACTAAAGTAAAAATGAATTATGCAATTGTAGCACCGCGTATGTATAAAGGACGTATAGAGTCTTTAGTACAGCGTATTACAGGTTTTGCTGATATGATACAGCTTACCCATTTAAAGCTACAACAAGTATTATCACGTATGGTACCAGATGGTGTTTATTTAGATGCCGATGGTTTAGCTGAAATAGATTTAGGTAATGGTACAAATTATAATCCGCAAGAAGCTTTAAACATGTTCTTCCAAACAGGTTCTGTTATTGGTAGATCATTTACTTCTGAAGGTGACATGAACCCAGGTAAAGTACCGATACAAGAAATAACTAGTGGTAGTGGTGGTAGTAAAATGCAGGCGTTAATAGGTAATTACAACTACTACCTACAAATGATAAGAGATGTAACTGGATTAAACGAAGCTAGAGATGGTAGTACGCCTGATAAAAACGCGTTAGTTGGCGTGCAGAAGTTAGCGGCAGCAAATTCTAATACTGCGACAAGACACATATTACAGTCTGGTTTGTATTTAACTCAAGAGGTTGCAGAGTGTTTATCACTTAGAATATCTGATATTATAGAATACTCACCAACAAAAGATGCTTTTATACAAGCTATAGGCGCTCATAACGTTGCTACTCTTGAAGAAATGTCTAGTCTATACTTGTATGATTTTGGTATATTTATAGAGTTAACGCCTGATGAAGAAGAAAAAGCTTTACTTGAAAACAACATACAAGTAGCTTTAGCACAGCAAACTATAGATTTAGAAGATGCTATTGATTTAAGAGAAATAAAAAGCGTTAAGCTTGCAAACCAACTGTTAAAAATACGTAGAAAGAAAAAACAAGATAAAGACCAGCTGATTGCGCAACAAAATATACAAGCGCAAGCACAAGCTAACATGCAAACACAGCAAGCATCTGCACAGCTTGAGGTTCAAAAAGAGCAAGCTAAATCTTCAGCTCAAGGACAATTAGAAAGTTTAAAAGCGCAGCTAGACAGTCAAAAATTATTACAAGAAGCTGAAATTAAAAAACAATTAATGGAAGTTGAGTTTAATTACAACGTGCAGCTAAGGCAAATGGAAAACGAAAGTGTTAAAAATAAAGAAAAAGAAAAGGAAGATCGTAAAGACGAAAGAACTAGAATACAAGCTACACAGCAAAGTGAGCTTATAGATCAAAGAAAAAGTGAAAAACCACCTAAAAACTTTGAGTCTGCAGGTAATGATATATTAGGAGGCGGATTTGATTTAGGTAGCTTTGATCCTAGATAACAATTATTAATTATTATTATATTATATTATGGCAAAAAAGAAAAAAGAAGAAGTAGTCGAAAAGGCTACTGAAGACAACGTTGTAAAAGTTGATCTTAGTAAAAAAGAAATAAAAGAAGATGACAATGTCATCAAAGTAGATTTAAGTAAACCACCAACACCAAAAGAAGATGAAGTTACAGAAGAAGTTAAAGAAGATAACGCTGACGACAGCGGAGTGGTTGAGCTCGTTGAAGATGCCGACGCCACAGAAAAACAAGAAGAAGTACAGCCGGAAGCTGAAACACAAGAAGAGCAACCAGCTTTAGAAGAAGTTACTGAAGAAGAAGTTCAAGAGCAAACAGAAGAGTTAGCGGAAGAAGTTCAAGAGGCTATAGAAGAAGCTCAAGAAACTGGTAAAGCAATACCTGAAAATTTACAAAAAGTTGTAGATTTTATGGAAGAAACTGGTGGTACACTAGAAGATTACGTACGTCTTAACCAAGATTTTTCTAGTTATGACGACATGACAATTCTTAGAGAATACTACAAACAAACAAAATCTCACTTAACAGATGATGAAATTAATTTTTTAATAGAAGATTCATTTTCATATGATGAAGAAGAAGACGAAGAAAGAGAGATTAAAAAGAAAAAGATAGCGTTAAAAGAGCAAGTTGCCAACGCTAAAAGCCACTTAGACGGGCAAAAGTCTAAATACTATGAAGAAGTTAAAGCTGGTTCAAGGTTAACACCTGAACAACAAAAAGCAATGAACTTCTTTAATAGATACAACAAAGAAAGCGAAGAGAACAAAAAAATAGCGGACAAACAAACTAATACTTTTAAATTAAAAACTCAACAAGTTTTTAACGATAAATTCAAAGGTTTTGAATACAACGTCGGTGATAAAAAATATCGGTTTAACGTGAAGAACGCTGGTGAGGTAAAAGAAACTCAAAGCGACATTAATAATTTTGTCAAGAAGTTCTTGAATGAAAATAATGAAATGTCAGATGCTAAAGGTTATCATAAATCTCTATTTACAGCAATGAATCCCGACGCTATTGCTAAGCATTTTTACGATCAAGGCAAAGCTGATGCTATGAAAGATAGTGTTGCTAAGGCTAAAAACGTAAGTATGGATCCAAGGCAATCATTTTCTAATGATAACACTAGCGGGCCTAAAGTAAGAGTGCTTAACGATGATACTTCTTCTACTTTTAAGTTTAAAATTAAAAATAAATAAATAACTAATTTAAAATTACAAAATTATGGCAATTACTCCTGGAGGTTTGTTAAATAGTGTACCAGCTACGCAGCAGGCTACATTATCAACAAACTATTTAGATCTTGCGTCTACAGCTGGTGCTGGATGGGCGCAACAATATGTACCAGACCTAATGGAAAAAGAAGCTGAAGTTTTCGGACCGAGAACTATTTCAGGTTTCTTAAATCAAGTTGGGGCTGAAGAGGCTATGACTGCTGACCAAGTTGTTTGGTCTGAGCAATCTAGACTACACTTATCTTATAAAGGAACAGTACAAACAAAAGCTGGTGGTACTGTAGTTTCTGGTGGTATTATTGATATCGACACTGATATTGATGGTAACTCTATGGATAAAATTCACGGTGTTAGAGTTAACGATCTTGTTATCGTTGCTGGTAGTGCTGGTGTTGTAAAATGTTTAGTAACTGAAGCTATTAGAGGTACTGCTACAGCTAACGCTTATATTGAAGTAGCTCCTTATGGTGTGGCTTCTTTAGATGCTGCTGGTTTTGAAGATTCTGATGCGATTACTATACTAGTTTACGGTTCTGAGTTTCAAAAAGGAAGAAGTTATAATACTGGCGCTAACGTTGGTAATGATGGAACTGCTACTGACTCAAGAGGTGCTAATGAGCCTTCTTTCAAGTCTTACATGAACAAGCCAATTATATTAAAAGATTATTACGAGGTTTCAGGATCTGATGCTTCTAAAATTGGTTGGGTTGAAGTGTCTGCTGAAAACGGACAATCAGGTTACTTATGGTACTTAAAAGCTGAAGCTGATACTAGAGCTCGTTTTACTGACTACTTAGAAATGGCTATGTTAGAGTCAAAAATGGGTGGTGGTGCTAACGCAGGTGCTACTGGTCACCCAGTTGTTGCAGCTGCTGATTTAACTGACGATGCTTTTGATTTAGCTGCTGATACAGCTACAGGTACTCAAGGTTTATTCGATGCTATTGAATCAAGAGGTAATGTTACTTCTGGTGTTACTGGTGTTAATGCTGCTACTGACTTAGCTGAGTTCGATGCAATACTTGCTGAGTTTGACAAGCAAGGAGCTATTGAAGAGTACATGATGTTTGTTAACAGATCAACTAGCTTAGCTATTGATGATATGTTAGCTGCAATGAACTCTTACGGAGCTGGTGGTACTTCTTACGGAGTATTCAACAACTCTGAAGACATGGCATTAAATTTAGGTTTCACTGGTTTCAGAAGAGGTTCTTATGACTTCTACAAGTCTGACTTCAGATACTTAAACGACTTAGCTACAAGAGGTGGTATTAACGCTGCTGCTGGTGCTAACGCGCTTAGAGGGGTTATGATACCTGCTGGTACTTCTTCAGTTTATGATCAAACTGTTGGTGCAAGCATGAAGAGACCGTTCTTACACGTAAGATATAGAGCTTCACAAACTGATGACAGAAGATTAAAAACTTGGGTTACTGGTTCTGTTGGTGCTGCTACATCTGCTTTAGACGCGATGCAATTACACTTCTTATCAGAAAGATGTTTAATTACTCAAGGTGCTAATAATTTCATGTTAATGAAATAAGCACTTATTATTTAAAGAGGTTGGGGTTAATTCCCCAACCCCTTTCTTTTTATTAATTTTATTATATATTATATTATGGCAAAAAAACAAAAAACACAAGAGGTAGAGGTACCTGTTGTTGAAACACCAGTTGTTGAAACATCAAAACCTAAAAAAGTTGAACCTAAAAAACCAACTTGGGAAATAAAAGATAGAGTTTATTATTTAAAAGGCAATTTAAAACCTCTTTCTAAAATGATTAGATCTTCTGATATATTTTGGTTTGACGAAGAAAAAGGTTATCAAAGAGAGCTTAAATATTGCCAAAATCAACAAACTTGTTTTGTAGATGAAATGAAAGGAGACCAAAGACTTTCTCATATTATATTTAGAAACGGAGTTTTGTTTGTAGAAAAAGAAAAAACAGTTTTACAAAAACTATTGTCTTTATATCACCCTCATGCAGGTAATATTTTTTATGAATATAATCCTAGTGAAATAGCTGAACAACAAATAGACATGCTAGAACTAGAAGCAGATGCAATAGTTACCGCTAGAAGTATGGATATTAATTTAGCAGAGGCTATACTACGTGTTGAAAACGGCTCTAAAGTTTCTAAGATGAGTTCTAGCGAACTTAAAAGAGATTTACTAGTGTTTGCTAGAAAAAATCCTTCTTTGTTTTTAGAATTAGCTAGTGATGACAATGTTCAATTAAGAAATTTTGGTATTAACGCTGTAGAGCTTGGTATTATTAAATTAAGTCCAGACCAAAGAAACTTCATGTGGGGATCTAATAACAGACCTATTATGACAGTACCATTTGATGAGCATCCATATACTGCTTTAGCGCATTGGTTTAAAACTGATGAAGGTATGGAAATATATTCAAATATAGAAAAACGATTAAATTAATCAAACTGTAGGAGCGGTCGCTCTACGGGGCGATCGCAAACTACAAAAAATAAAATATGGCAGTAAACGTAGACACAGTATATCAAAGAGTATTAGCTTTGGCTAATAAAGAGCAAAGAGGTTATGTAACACCTCAAGAGTTTAATTTATTTGCTAATCAAGCTCAAATGGATATATTTGAGCAATATTTTTATGATATAAATCAGTTTAGTAGAGTGCCTGGTAATGAAACAGAATACTCTGACATGGTAACTTTATTAGAAGAAAAAATAGCTAAGTTTGAAAAGTTTAAAGTATCAATGTCAGCTGTTAGCGGTAATCAACTAACACTACCTACAGATGTCTATAGATTAGGAACTGTATTTTACGCTGTTGGTGGTGCTTACGACGTTGAGGTTGAAAAGGTTGGCAAAAAAGATTTAGAGTATATGTCTAGAACAGCTTTATACGCACCTGTTGAAACTAGACCTGTTTATACTAGAAAATCAGATACTTTATTAAAACTGTTTCCAGCTTCTCCTAGCACTTCATATTCAGTTAGCAATGTAACTTGTAATTACGTAGCAAAACCCGCAGATGTCTCTTGGGCTTATACCGAAGTAAACGGCACGGCTTTATTTAACAGTGCTTCTGCTGTTGATTTTGAACTCCATGCTTCTGAAGAAAAAAACTTGGTTATAAAAATATTAGCTTTAGCTGGTATATCTATTGACGACTCTGGTTTATACCAAATAGCGTCACAAGAAAACGCAAAAGAAATACAACAAGAAAAACAATAATAAATGGGATTACTAGACAATCAAACTCAACATGCATACTATGGTGGATCAAGTTTTGGTACTTATCAATTTACATCATTAGAGCACATTATAAATCAATTTATTATTGCCTACGTAGGTGAAGGTAAAATAATACCAAAAATAAAAAGAACTGATGTTGCTTTTCACGCACAAAGAGCTTTGCAAGAACTGTCTTTTGATACTTTTAAATCTACAAAATCTCAAGAAATAGAAGTTCCAGCAACACTGCAAATGGTGTTACCACAAGATTACGTTAACTATGTTAAGTTAACTTGGGCAGATTCTGCTGGTATAGAACACGTGTTATATCCTACAATAAAAACTTCAAATCCATTAGACATTACACAAGGAGTAGATGGTAGCTACACTACTGACGGTACTAATTTAACTACAGATAATTCGTCTTCAACATGGGAAAGCTATAAAGCTCACACTCCTACAACTACGACAGACGATTACGAAGACGACACTAGATTTTATGCTGAAGGAAGAAGATATGGTATAGATCCTCAACATGCACAAGATAATGGATCTTTTTATATAGACGAACTTAATGGTAAAATACACTTTAGCTCTTCTTTGTCTGGTAAAACTTTAGCTTTAAAATACATAAGCGATAGTCTTGGTACAGACGCTGAAATGCAAGTGCATAAGTTTGCTGAAGAAGCGATGTATAAATCTATAGCTTATGCTATAATGTCTACAAGAGCAAACGTGCAAGAATATATTGTTCGTAGATTTCAAAAAGATAAATTTGCTGCTACAAGAAAAGCAAAATTAAGACTATCAAATTTAAAATTAGAAGAATTAACTCAAATACTTAGAGGTAAGTCTAAGCACATAAAACACTAATATATGCCAGAGATTAAGAGTACCTTTGTCGCCGGTAGAATGAACAAAAGCCTTGATGAAAGGCTAGTTCCTAAAGGTGAATACAGAGACGCAATGAATATAGATATTTCAACATCTGAAGACAGTGATGTTGGAGCTGCTCAAAACTGTATGGGTAATAGCTTGATAGATACTATTGGTATATCAGGTGGTTTTTGCGTTGGATCTGTTACTGACGCTAAAAACGATAAAATATATTGGTTTATAGCTGGTACTAACGTAGACGCTATAGCAGAGTACGATCCAAATAAAAACGGCGGTTCAATATCACCAATACTTGTAGATGTAAAAGCTACTAGTGGTGGTATTTTAAATTTTTCATCAGCGCAACAAATAACCGGTATAAACATTATAGATGAATATCTTTTTTGGACAGACAATATTAATGAGCCTAAAAAAATTAATATTAATAGATCAAAACAAGGTTGTATAAAAAAAATATTTATAAGAACTACAAACGGTGATACTACTTACGACATTACAGACTCTACTGAAGGCGCTAATTATGATTTAACTACAAAGCCTTCCACATTAAACACAGATTTTACATCTTCATTAGCAGTTTCTAGTTACAACTCTTCAACTGGAATTTTAACATTATCTTCTAACCCTGGTTCTAACGCTTCTTTAAGAATAGATTTAAAGTTAAAAGCGCAATTTCTACAACACACTAGATTATTTGTTAATAACACCAACAAAGGTAATATTAAAGAAAAACATATTACAGTTATAAAACGATATCCACTAAAAGCCCCTACAATAACACTTAATAGTAGCGATAGAGACGGTAACATAATCAATATGTTTTGCTCTACACCTGACGAGTCTCACGATGCTGGTTCTTTGAACAACTGGAGTTTTTGGGCTTACAAAACAACTACAGGTAACATTTTACCCAAACCAATAGGAACTAGCTTTGATCCGCTGCAAGTTTCTGGGTCTACTTTAACTGACAACTTAGGAAGAGATGTTTTACTTAGTGAAATAGAATTTCAAACAACATTGTTAAGAGAAAACGATGTTGTTAAAATGAAAGCTACAGATAGCAATATAGACTATGAAGTTGTTTTAGAATTAGAAGAAGAAACTACAGCTGCAAACGCTAGTAATCAAACTTTTAAATGCTCTATTTTAAATATATCAAACACTTTTGCAAACTCTAGCAAAGATCTTGCTTTAAATTGGACTGTAAATTTAGAACAAGAAGATCCTATATACGAATTAGTTTTTCCAAGATTTGCTTATAGATGGAGATATGCTGATGGTGAGTATTCAGCTTTATCGCCATTTACTGAAGTTGCGTTTTTACCAGATGAAATAACTGGTTATAAATTTGACGCAAAAACAGGTCACAACTTAGCTATGAAAAATATAGTTAGAAAAGTAACTTTAAGTGATTTTGGCGATTATATGACAGCTGTTGATTCTGACGTTGTTTTCTTAGATATATTAATGAAAGAGTCTGATAAAACAAATATATATATTGTTAAGTCTATTGATATTACTGAAGAAGATGAACTTCAAACTGTAGATATTAAAGCTGAAAGCGTAAAATCACTGTTACCGGAAAATCAAATATTAAGGCCATATGACAATGTTCCTAGAAAAGCATTAGCTCAAGAAGTAGCAGGTAATAGATTAGTATACGGTAACTACGTTCAAGGACAAACACATATACCTCAAGACTCTTTAAAAATATTTACAAGAGCATACAGCAAAGGAATAAAAAATGAAAAGCCAACTCCTTCTCTTAAATCTATAAGAGATTATGAGGTTGGCATATCTTATTTAGATGAATACGGAAGACAAACTCCGGTTTTTGTAAGTAAAGATGGTGGTAGCGTTTTTAAAATACCACAGTCTAGATCAGACAAAGACAATTATATAAGAGCTAATGTTGAAAACGGACATCCTCCTTGGGCTACACATTACAAGTTTTACATAAAAGAACCTTCTGAAGAATATTACAACTTACCTTTAGATAGAGTGTATTTATCTGAAGAAGAAGGTACTGCTTGGCTTTCTTTTGTTTCAGCAGACGTTAATAAAGTTAGTTTAAACGAATATATAATATTAAAGAAAAAACACGGTTCTAACAAAGCTATTTTCAACACTCAAGAAACAATGGTTGAAGATGGTGATATTTCAAAAACTATTAAGTATAAAGTTTTAGATAAAAAATCACAAGCACCTGATTATGTAAGAAATCGTAAAGAAATTATTGGAAAAACACCAACGCAGTTTGGCTGTAATAACACTTCTGTTTACGATCAAGGTTTTCCTGTAGAGCAAACAATTTTGTTAACTATACCAGCCGAAGATATTGTTGGCAGTCCTTTAGAGAATATGCACACGCTTAGCTCTGAAAAAAAATATATAAAAATATCTACTACTGATGGTAATATTTGCTCTAAATATTACGAAGTAGAGTCTATAGAGGCTGTAGATGGAGGGGGTACAAGCGGTGTTACTACTAATTCTGACGATGATAGATATGAGATTAGGTTAAAACAACCTTTGTCAACAGATGTAGCTTTTACAGGAACATTTGCTAGTCCAACAGCTAATCTACAGCTTGAGCTTTATGTAGAAAAAGAAGAAGAGTATTTAAGCGAAGAGTTTCAAGGTAGATTTTTTGTTAAAATAAAAATAGATGAAACTTTTGATGAAAACGTAATACAAACAGAATCTTATAGAACAGAAAGTTGGATTATTTCTCATAGGCAAAACATATTTAATATTGTTAATACTGATACAACGTCTTCGTCTTCTAGCTCTGTAACATTTGGCGATGATGATTTTACACCAAGTTATATTTCTAATTCAAACTCTATAAACGGGCAAGAGTACGCTATTGATAACGCCTTTGGGTTTGAACCATCTTGGAATAATGGTAGTGGTACAGCTTTAGATCCAAACGACCCAGGTTATGTTAGCACTAGCGCATACTCAGGTGTTCAAGGAAAAGGCTGGGAAAGTGGAAACGAAGTAGATTTAAGATTTTTTGGTACATTAGATCAAGAAGAGTTTCCAGTGCCTGGTAGTTCTTTTTATCCAAACACGCAGCCTTTGTACCAAGCGTTGACAAGTGCTAGCGTTGGAAATCCTGTTTACTTTAGATGGAAAGATGAAGTTGTAAATACTTCAAACACACAGCCACCTATTTACAAAATAACTAACTGTGTTGAAATACCTGTAGACAATATTAGCGGTGGATCAAGCAATACTTTTGGTATTAGACTAAGATTAACTATAGAAAACCACCCTGTTGGTCAAACGTCTGGGGTAAATTGGAGCCCAACAGACGCTGATAGTGATGGCACTCAAGATATGGATCCGTATAACGTAACAAACGTTCCTTACGACGCTTCTGGGCCTAGTTTAACACACGCTAAAGAGCTTCAAATATTGGACAGACATACTGACTCTAGAACTTTTAGCACTGATAGTCCAGCTGTTTTTGAAACAGAACCTAAAAAGCTAATTGATTTAAATATATTTCACGAAACTTCTGAAGCTGTATTAATACCTAAAGTAGGTATGGCGCTTACGTCTACAGCTGCTAATTTTCCAAACACTACAGTGTCTTCTATTGGATTTGGTAATGGTATGGTTAAGATAGTAACTGCAGACCCTATGACAGGAGATGTTGTTAACAACGCCGAAGTAACTTTTAGTTATCCACTAACAAATGCTAATAGCACTAACTTTTCGTACGGTTATAAAGTTTTTGGCGGTGGTACTAATGGTATAATAGATAGCGGAACAAACGTGTTTTACTTAAAAGCTATAGAGCTTAACTGGCACAACTGCTTTGCTTTTGGTAATGGTGTAGAGTCAAACAGAATACGTGATGATTTTAACGCGCCTTTTATTGATAACGGCCCTAAAGTATCTACAATAACAGAAGAAGATTATAGAGAAGAAAGAAGAAACAATGGTTTGATATACTCAGGTTTGTATAATTCAAATAGTGATTTTAATAATTTAAATCAGTTTATACAAGCAGAAAAAATTACAAAAGATTTAAATCCTAGCTACGGTAGTATACAAAAACTATTTACTAGAAATACTAATATCGTAGTTTTTTGCGAAGATAAAACGTTAAAGGTTCTAGCAAATAAAGACGCGTTATTTAATGCTGATGGAAACGCAAATTTAACTTCAACAAATAAGTTTTTAGGCCAAACAATACCTTTTGTTGGTGATTATGGTATATCTAAAAACCCTGAGTCATTTGCTTCTTATGGTTATAGAGTTTATTATGCTGACAAAAATAGAAACGCTGTTTTAAGATTGTCTGGCGATGGTATAACTAATATAGCTGAAAAGGGCATGTCAAATTACTTTAAAGATAATCTTTACAAGTGCAGCAGAATAACTGGTAGTTACGATGAAGACAAAAACCTTTACAACATAACTTTACAAAATACTAATTTAACAATTAACGATACTGTAAGTTTTACAGAAAAAACTAATGGTTGGACTAGTTTTAAATCTTTTAAACCAGAATCTGGAGTTTCTTTAAATAGTAAATATTACACTTTTTACAACGGTGATATTTATGAACACGGGGCTAATTCTTTAAGAAATACTTTTTACGATACATTTACTGAGTCTTCTATAAAATTAATAATGAATGACATGCCTTCTTCTATAAAAGAATTTAAATCTTTAAATTATGAAGGCACAGTGTCTAGGTTATACAACAAAACTGTTGGTTCTGAAACTAATTTAGAAACAGACAAAAACCTTACAAGCACTTCTGGTAAAGGCTGGTATAATAGTTCTATAGAAACTGATAAACAATCTGGCTCTATAGCACAGTTTACAGAAAAAGAAGGTAAGTGGTATAGCTATATAAAAGGTATTGACACAACTGTTGCCAACATTGATACTAAAGAGTTTTCAATACAAGGTCTTGGTGCTTTAAGCTCTATAAGTGGTGTTGGTTGGAGCGTTACTTACAAGTTAAACATTACTGGTAAAATAGCAGCTAAAGGTAACGATGCTACATTTGGTAATGATTATTTAGTTGGAGAGCAAGAAATGTTCTCTTGGGAAGAAACAACGGGTACTTCTTTTGAATTTGACCCAAGTGTTGGTGTTAACGATATAACAAAAGAAGTTAATGTTCCAGCTGGTAGTTATAGCCAAAATCACGTATTTACTATATCTGGAAACACAGTTTTATCTGGAAATAACAATCAATCACAATTTTTAATACGAGCTGAAGATTTTTCTGTTGACACGTCGTTTAATAGTGGTTCTGAAGAAAGTAGTGATCCTGTTATTAGCGGTGGTGGTATTGGAACTATATCTTTTGCAAACACTACGAGTGCTTACGCAGAAGACAATAAAGTAACTGTTACAGTGCCTTTTTCTTTTACAATGCCTAGCGCAGATCAAGCTATAACATTTAGAGTAAAAGGTTCTGCTATAATGACTCAAACAATAACTTAATATGGCTACAATAATAAGTAACACGCAAAACTTAGCTTCTGAAACTTTAACCGCTGTTGACGCAACTATCAACGGTTCAACTTACACTGTGTCTGGTACTGTTGGTCAAACAATAGAGTTGTTTACAAAAACCTTCACAACAGCAACTAACAACATATTTGAGCAAAATCCAACTATAGATTTTAGCCAAACTAATTTTCCTGAAAATTATAGGTTTACAGTAGAAGATACTGGTAGTATTTCTGGAGGAGATTTTACTGTTAGAAAATACACTGTTTTTTATACAATGCCAAATCAAACTTCTGCTGGTGATATTATAATTTTTAACGCTTTTGCAAATATTAAAAGAGGTACTTCTACTGGTAAAATTAGAAGTATAAATATAGACAGTTCAGATTTGCCTTACTACGGTGATAAAAGAAAAGTTAGGGTTTATGGTGACGTTAGCGCTACGGCAACTTTAAGAGCGCAAGTAACTTCTGGCACTGACTTAACACAAACTACAGCTGTGGTTTCTGAAAACACTTCTGGTAGTACAACTGTTACTTTGGCTAATGTTAATACCAAAATATTTAAAGGCATGGCTGTGTCTGGAACAAATATAGCTGGTGGAACAACAGTGTCAAGTATAAGCGGTACAACTTTAACTTTAAGTGCCGGCTCAAGTGGTGGAGCAGCTAGTGGTACTTTAACTTTTTCTAATTCTTTTGTAATACAAATTGGTAGTGATGGTTTTTATGAATTAGAATTAAACTTTCCATCAACAACAAGCTCTACATCATATACAATTACTTTAACTGAAATAGCTGGTGGTTCTTTTATTGAAGATTTAAATGGAGTTACTTCTAAAGCTATAGTAATACAACAAAGAGCAAAAACAGTTGTTACTGTTGCTCTTAGTCAAAGCGCTAGCACTTTTACCTTACCTACTCCAAGTAGCGTTACTTTGCCAGGTTTAGCAGATAGGCAAAACAGTTTTGAGTCAAGCTCTTCTAGGTTTGAGTTTATTGTAAACGCAGCTTCTGCAGGTGAAATAACTAAAGACGGTACTTTTGCTATTGCTGATTTTACAAGCTCTTCAACCTCGGCAAACGTTGCTACACTAGCAAATTCAAATCAGATAACTTTAACAGATTTTGACATACAGATTAACAATCAAACAACACAAGCTGTTGGCTCTGCAAGCTCAACTGTTAATATACCGCTTAGCGCTGCCAACTCTGCAATAGCTGTGGGTATGACGGTAACAGGAACTAACATAGCTAGTGATACAACCGTTGCGTCTATTAGCAATGAAAATTTAACTTTAAGCAAAACGCCTACAGGCTCTGTGTCTGGAACTTTAAGTTTTAGACCTATGGCAGTTATATCGTTTTTTGCTAGAGTAAATTATCATGGTACAGGAGCTGCAACAACAACATTAAACGTAGATAATATATTAAACTTTGCATAATTATGGCTACAGTAACATTAACATTTAGTAATTCTATAAACGTGTCTTTACAGGCAAAAGCTACTAATGTAGCTAGCAATACTTCAAACTCTGATAATGGTGCTTGGGATAATATTTATTTTGTGCAAATATCAAATGGTAAACAGTTTGGAGACGTTAAGTATTTAGGTTATTGCACTGCTGTTGATAGAGCTAATAACACAGTGAGCGTAGAAGTAGCAACAGACACGCCAACGCCAACTGCAAATGATTTTATATTTTTTGCAAAGAGCAATATTGTTAATACATCAGCGTTGTCTGGTTATTTTGCAGAAATAGAAATGAAAAATGATTCAACAAGTTACGCTGAGTTATTTGCTGTTAGTTCAGAAGTGTCAATAAGTAGTAAATAACAGCAAAAAAGTGTAATTATAATAAAAAAATAAACATGAAAAAAAGTCCTTTAAAATCTGGTGATCCAGTAACAACTCAAGCTGCTATTAAATTAGGTGCTCCAGTTACAGGCGCTTTAATTAGTGCTGGCGCTTCTATATTAGGTGGTTTATTTGGTAGAAAAAAACGTAGAAGAGAAAAAAGACAAGCTCTTGCTGAAATGGAGCAAATGAAAGCTGAGTATATGAATTTAGACTTTAGTAATCCTTATGCTAATTTAGAAAATCCATACGAAGACTTAACTGTAAACTTGAAACAAGCTGAGTTTATGGCTGAAAGACAAAACCAACAACAAGCAAATACTTTAGCTGCTTTGCGTGGCGCTGCAGGAAGCTCTGGTGTTGCTGGTCTAGCACAAGCTGTTTATAATCAGAAAGTAAAAAAGAAACAACAAGCCGCTGCTTCTATAGGACTTCAAGAATCTAGAAACCAAGCTTTATCTGCAAAAGGTGAAATGGCAGTGCAATCAGCTGAAAGAAAAGGAGAGTTGATGCGCAAAAAATTAGAACAACAAAGAACAGAAACTTTATACGCTATGGCTATGAATAGGTCTGCTGCTGCGCTACAGTCTTCTAACAATGTTACTAAATCAATAATTGGTGGTATTGGTGGCAGTCTTGCTGGTTTTGCAGGGACTGAATACGGCTCAAAAGCTATAGGTAAACTTTTTAATTTATAAATTATGTCAAAACAATTAATACAAGCGTCTTTAAATTTAGACTTAGCTAAAAGCTACAACCCTGCTCAAGACGCTGTAGAGCAAATAGGTAAAGCTTTAGATAGTTACGTTAAATATGAAGAAGAACAAAGTGAAAAAGCTTATCAAATAGCTGAAAACTTACAAGAAGGCATGGTAGGTTTTGATCTTATGAACGATCAAGCACAAGACTATTACGAAAAAGAACTTAGCAATATAGCTACAGAACTTGCTAGCGCTAGAGCTAGAAAAGACTCTAAAGAAGTTAGGAGATTATTAGCCAAAGGAAAAAGTTTAGTTGACGACCAAAATAGGATAGGTGAAATAATTTATGCTCATAGTCAGGATAAACTTTCTGACAACTATGTGACAGGTGCTAACACGCACGTGTTAGATCTGCTAGTTAACAAGGATTACAGAGTAAAAGAAAACAAAGACGGTGAAAGAATAGTTGTTTTTGGTATGGGTGACAATGAAAAATTTGACGATAATTTTTTAGGCGGAAAAGAAGGTATTTTATTATCTGATCTTGATAAGTTTGCAATACCTAAAGATACTAACATAGCTAGCGATTATTTAAAAACTTTAAGCGCTGTAGCTAAACAATCTCAAGCAGGTAAAAAATACGAAGGATCGCCGGGTCAAAACTCGATAAATGTTGTAATAAATAAAATTGTAAAAGATGTAGATGGTTTGCAAAACGCTTTATTCACTGAAAACTTTCAACTTAAAGATGGTAAAAGAATAGCAGATTTATATTACGAGGAAAAAGGCTCGCAATTACCAATGAATGAGTTTGTTAGTAAATTTATGACTCCTGGTAGAAAAGATTACAACGCAGAAGAATTAACCGATTTTGTAAGAAAAAAGTTACAAGATGGTGCTGTAAACTATAATAACTTTTATTTTGAAGAAGACGAAAGTGATAAAGAAAAAACTGCAACCGGTCTTTTTTATGACGAATCAAATAACAAACAACTTATTCCTGCTGGAAGAGAAATGAGCAATGGTTATCAACAAAAGTTTCCACCTACTTATATTAACCAGCAATTACAAAACTTACAAGACGGTAAAGATGTAATTTTAGGTGGTAAATTATTTAGATGGGTAGATCCGGAAAAAACAGGTGAATCTGCTTGGCATTTTGCTGATGGTAATACGGGTAATTTTGTAAAAGTTGGTGATGGTACTGCTCAAGCTATGATTAGAAATGAGTTTAGAATATCTGGTGGAAAAAGAATAAACGACACAAGTAAAATTGTTACTGAAGCGCCTGTTATTGTAGATAACCAAGGTAATCCAGTAACTCAAACTTCTGTTGACGATTCTTATATTCAAGTAATAAAACAAAATTTAGAAAATAACAATACTAGAGGTATTAAAAATACAGTTCAAGAAATATTTGATAAAAAAGGAATTGATATAAAAGTTAAAAATCTTGGATCTGTTGCGTTTAAATTTACTTATAAAGATGGAAATAAAGAAAAAGAAGTTAAATACTCAAGTAATCCTAGAAACTCAAATTATTTAACTATTGAAAAGTTAATAGATGAAATTAATAGAGCTTTACAAACAACTGTCCCTGGTAGTATACCTGGAGAAGAGTAAACAATAAAATATGCCAAACTATTTATACAACGGAAATATTATTACTGAAGATCGTGTTATAGGCGCTGCTGAAAACTTAGGCTTAAGCGTTGACGAATACGTTAGTAAATATGGTTTTGAAGCTGAAGGCGAGCAAGACACCGCTATTGAAAGAGCTTTTGGTAAAAACGTAGTAACAGATTTTTTTGGCGATTTATATAGAGCTGGCGCTCAGGGTATGGCTCAAGGAGCTTCCGTAGAAGAAGCTTTTGATGTTTATCAAAAAGGTGCTAGTATTTCTGACGAAGAGTTGCAAGCTTTTATAAATGCAGACCAAAGAATACAAGCGTTAGGAGTTTCTGATGAAATGAAAGAGTACGAGCGTATAAAAAACGAAGCAGGTGGTGGTGTTTTTGGTTTTATGAAAGGTATGCTAATGACTAGAGGTCAAATATTACCACAGGTTGTAGTTAGTTCTATGGCAAGCATGGTAAGAACAGCTTTTGACTCTGAAGAGGCTGCTGCCGCTACAATCACAGGAGCGGCGGCTGGTAGTTTTATACCTGTAATAGGTACTTTAGGTGGTGCCATTGCGGGTGTTAGCGGTTCTTTAGAAACAGCAACTACGTTTTCTCAATTATTAAAAGAAAAGCTCGGAGACAAAGAGTTTACCAAAGAAAATATTAGAGCACTTTTAGAAGACGAAGACTCTATGATAGATATAAAAGGTAAAGCTTTAGCTAGAGGTGCTACTATTGGTGCTATAGAAGGTTTAACGGCTGGTCTTGCTAGAAACGTTGCTGGAAAATTAGTTGATGCTGGTAAAAGCGTTAGGAAAACTGGCGCTATTGTTACTGGTATTGAGGCTACAGGTGGCGCTACTGGAGAGGCTTTAGGTCAAGTTGCTGCCGGTCAAGATTTTGATATAGCAGATGTTTTGCTAGAAGGTTTTGCCGAAGCAAAAGGTGTTGTAAATGTTGCTGATATATTAACTAAAAAATCTTACAAAGTAAATAACAAAGCAGCAACTAGAAAACAAGTTACTAAAATTCTTCAAGAAGCTAAAGAAGGTAAAATAGCTACAAAAGATCTTTATAAAATAAATATAGAAGTAACTGGAGATCAAAACTTAAGCAACGCAATACAAAAAATAAAACAAGATGCTTTTACGGAAACTCAAATTAACGCAAGTGTTAGTGATGTTTCTGATAGAAAAAAGCTAGTTGAATTAAATAAACAGTTACAAATAGCAGAAGCTAATACTAAAAAAACAGGTATATTTAAAGACAACACAGCACAAATTAAACTTGAAAGTATACAGGCTAGAATAGATACTATATTAAACAAGTATGCTCCTAAAGTTGGTAGGCCTTCTAAAGAAAGAGTTGCTGGTATTGAAACTAGAAAAGCAGAAGCTCGAGAAGCTTTAGCTTTTAGTGTAGAAGAAAATTTTCAGGCTAAATTATCTTTTGCTAAAAAGCATGCTGGTTTGTATAATCTAGAATTAGATGATTCTTTAAGTTTTCAAGAAATACAAGATCAGTTTGGT
>VMHT01119315.1_pt1 | contig 20151 bp, 39 predicted proteins | sample 4693611 | NCBI WGS metagenome assembly VMHT01 (sample SAMN12280063, study PRJNA550983) | marine metagenome | isolation source: seawater sampled from same location over 5 years 0.02-0.2 micron viral filtrate | place: USA: collected off the coast of southern California halfway between the port... ...
AACAATTCCTAACCTCGCAACTTCGAAGATAAACAGTGGCACTTTCGCTAACGCTAGAATTTCTGAGTCTAACGTCACGCAACACCAAGCCGCTCTGACGCTTGCGTCAGGTCAGATTACGGGCGCACTAGGTTTCACGCCTATTTCTACTGAAACTGACGATCAAACTCTAGACGAGGTTCTGGCTCAGGGTAACACTTCAAGCAGGAACATTACCGCTGGAGCCATTACAGGTTCCGCGCTCACCATTGATACTGATACACTTTTTGTTGATTCGTCTAATAACAGGGTTGGTATAGGAACAACAAGTCCAGATGAATTATTTCATGTAAAAGGTAGCGCTACAACTCTAAAGGCAAAGATTGAATCCACAGGCAGTAACTCATACCCAACCTTAAGATTAACGAATGATGCACGTACATATGATTTACAAATTGATGGAGCAACAGACGCTTTTCGTATTTACGATTCAACAGGTACAGTAGAAAGATTTCGTATAACTTCTGGTGGTGACGTTGGTATAGGAGTAACGAGTCCAGCATCCAAATTACACATAGCAGACAATCATTCTCAATTAAGGCTCGAAGATACAGATGACAGTAAATTTTTACTACATAGCTACTCTGGAGGTAAATATGTAGTTAGAAATAATTCAACAAGCACAACAGTAAATCAATTTACTTTAACTGAAGATGGAAAATTTGGTATAGGCACAATAAGTCCAGCTTATCCTTTTGCCTTAGAGAATAGTGGGACAGGATTAATAGCAAGAATATATAATACCAATGCTGATGGTGATGGAGTGCTTATTAGAGCTGGATCAACCTCATCTGCAACTAGAGCATTACAAGTAGCTTCTACTAACGATACTAAAATTTTAACAGTTAATTCTAATGGCAGAGTTGGAATAACAACAACAAGTCCAGACTATCTCTTAGATATAGGAGGTGATACAGGTAGCGCCGATAACACAATCAGAATGGTTCAAGCTAATAATGGAACCGCTATAAGAATAGGAGCTGGTGGAGGCTCTAATGATGTAAATCTTTTGAGGGTCGATGGAAATGGCGGGACAGACAACAGGGGAGAGAGTGACTCTTCTAATTACGGATTCTCTCTAAGATACAAGGGTTCAGGATCAGGGGCTAATAATTCTTTAGCAGTTTTTGCTGATAATTCAACTGCTGGTTCTCAAATTGAAGCTCTTTCTATTTTGCAAGACGGTAAAGTAGGTGTAGGAGCAACTGCTCCTGATTCTCTACTTCATTTAGCATCAACAGGACCAGCGGTATTGACTATTGAAGCGGATACCGATAATGCAACTGAAACAGATAATGCTCGTATCGTCTTAAAACAAGATGGCGCACTAGTAGTCGGCAGAATGGGATATGAAAACGACACTAATGCATTAGAATTTATTAATGAATTTAATGATAGCTTATCTCTAGGAACAAATAATACAAAAAGATTCACTATTACTGGGGCTGGTGATGCGTCTTTTACTGGTTCTGTTGGTATAAATACAAGTAGCCCGGGGCAGAAATTGCATGTATATCAAGGGACTGCAAAATTTGAATCAACAAATGGTAATGATGTTTCATTGCAGCTTGGTCGCAGTGATGTAGCCAACCTATGGAATTTCAACCACGCTGGTAATGATTTAAGAATATATAACTCAGGTGGATCGGGGTACGATATCTTGTTCGGAGTTAATTCGGGTGGTACGTCACAGTCCAATAAGGTAGGTATAAATACAGCGAGTCCGTCTCACCAACTAGATGTTAATGGGACGTTTCAGGCTGTTGGAGACGCAACCTTCGATGCAAATGTTAATGCGGCTGGAGTCATAACTACTGGTGGAAATACCGAAGCCGAAGTAAAGAGTTGGCTCCATGTGGGAAGAATGTGGTCATTTAATGGCTTACCCGGTTTCTCTAAAGACTCTGGAGCTGCCGCAGCTAGAAGCGATGGTGTGGCCCCCGGTTCACTCTCAACTGGTGCGGCGGCTAGTCGTAGAGCGATGATGACTCTTATCAGGAATACATATAATGATTATGGAGGCTATTCTGGTGCTGGTCCTGATTATAGTCGCGCAATCGGCGCATCTATTAAGCTTGCATTTTTTGCAAACGGTCAAAACTCTTCTATAGTAAGATTATTGGTTGGATCGCCCTCTAGCGTTAGTAGCACACCATATGCTGACGAAGACCCTCTTTCGAATCATGGCTTTGGTGTTGAATTTAGGCGAGGTTCTGGCAGCACATATGAGTGGAGAGTATTCGGGCATAACGGGACATCATTAACCGCTTCTACTTTTACAAGCACTGGTATCACATATACTACCGATCCTCGCACTATCGCGGTTTATAGTGATGGAGCTGGTAACATTACAGCTTATACAGCTTTGTATGGATCTACAAGTTACACAACAGCAACAACAACTGGGGGGCCAACAGCTACAGCTGGGGGAATGAGTACCTACACCTCCATTCAAGTCGCTACAAATGATAGCGGTTATGTCTCAGGCGCATCAGCTAAATGTGTCTTTATTGGGGCAAACTTTTACGCAGAATAATTAAAAAATGAATATTAACAATAAAAATCAATTACAATCAGATCTTAACTCTATTCAAGCAGGTATAGATAAAAGCGAAGAAGCAGTGGGGATAGCTATTGATCGCTTGAATCAAGCTCATAAAGAGTTTTGGGCTTTTCCTGATGATCGTTTAGAAGCGGTATTACAGCAATTACATGATGATAACTCTCTTAATGATTTATTCGCTAATCATAGTGGCTATGCTGTCGATTTAAATTCTCTAGCTGAGAACCATACCGATATCGTCAAAAGAGCAAGGGTAGGCGCAAATAGAGAATTCACCATTAGTGATGATATTGTTACACTAACTCCAGAACCTGTTGATCCATTACCCCCGGAGCCGACTGGCTCACCAGATGTTTAAAAAAAACCGTTGAAAATTTTGTTGGTATTTATATTATTAAATAACAATGAACGAAATTAAAATTTCTCTACAGGAAAACGAAACCAACGTGCTTTTACAACTTATTGATGTTGCAATCAAAGCTCAAGGTCTTCAGGTCGCTGAAGCTGGATCTTTTCTAGCGAATAAAATTACCGAACAGGTAAAAACTCAAATTACCCCACCCGAAGAAGAGCAATAAAGAACCAATCTTAGCAAATTCTTTTTTAAAAAACATTGACAGCCCTACCATAGATCGTTATGGTTGGGCTGTTACGTTAAATATGAGTCAAGAAATCGTAAATATCTCAGTCAACAAATCCGACATATTTAATTATGTTGTGGGTAAAGCTTCTTATGATCCAATTGAGAAGTGTATCGATCCAACACTTTATGAAACATATTCTGATTTTATTCTCCGTCATGATGGAGACCAGCAAGAATACATCTACCAAGATAGAGATTATGAACTATTCTACAAGGAGATGAGTAAACTAAAAAAACTATCCAAGGGTATGAGCGGAAGTGAAATCATTCGCATTTGTGAAGAGCTGCAAGAGATGGCTCCAAAAACAATCAACTTATGAGACCTTTTGAGAAAGCTGTATACAACATGCTAAAACGACAAGAATCTATGAAATACGAAGAACTAACTAAATTAGTGATTGAGTGGGGAGAAAGCAAAGGAATTTTAGATTCTTCTACCGCACTTCGCCAACTAGACAAGACGCAAGAAGAGCTTGATGAAACAAGAGCAGCTTTAAAAAAGCTAAATGATTTTGATTATCAGCGTGATCTGATGGAAGCTCTTGGAATGCCTACTTCAAATAAAGAGGATATTCTTGCAGAAGTTAAAGATGGTATTGGAGATATGTTAGTTACTATTGTTTTACTCGCTAAGATGGTGGATCTGGACACTACAGACTGTTTAAATGCAGCTTATGATGTAATTAAAGGTCGCACTGGTAATATGGTAGACGGGCAATTTGTTAAAGATAATTAAAAAACATTTAAAATGAGAAAAGCAGCAGTTTTTGAGAAAAAAAAGAAGATTAAGAGGAAAGGTATTCACGCCAAAAGCAAGACATCCACCACTAAAACGTCTACAAATTACAAAAAACCTTATAGAGGCCAAGGAAAAATTTGATTTTTGGCGGTTTTATGTGTAATATAATATATGGACGCTATTATTTCTCTTGTTGAGGACGAAGCTTGGTTTAGTTGGGTTACTGCTATTATTGCAGCAGCATCAATCATTGCCGCCGCATCCCCAACCCCACAAAAAGGTTCTTGGTTATCTAAGATCTACTCCGTTATTGATTTTCTGGCTGTAAACGTTGGAAAAGATAAGGATAAATCTGAAGACAAGTAATACTTTTAGTATATTATAAACCTTAAGTTCCCTCACTCTGAATATTCGGGGTGAGGGGCTTTTTGTATAAAAATCTTTTTACCAAGGGGAAATATTCTCTTGACAATCCGAGGGTAAATAGTGTAATACATACACATGAAGATTACAGGTAAGCAGGAAGTAGAAATTGAGATTTCCCAAGGCCAAAGACACTTGATTGCTCTTGATTATATTTCAGAGGTATTTGATTGGGATTCAGACTACTTTATTGAGGACGGTTGGGTAATTAAGCGTGATATAGCTCACACCTCACACTCATTTGAGATTAAGAATAAAGTGAGGGAAGCGAGCAAGCGCGATCAATGCCTGTATGACATCTTCAAAACTTTGAAAAGACAAGCTTTTTAACCGTTAAAAACTGAACCGTCCCCAGTGTAACGCAAACCAGCATCGTAAGGGGAGATGTACAGAGATTCATGCTGACTTAAGTCTCTGATCTTCTTATTGAATTCTCTGGTGATGTGGTCATTCAGTTCGCTATCAGTATAGTCATTGTAAAACCCAGTGACCTGCGCTCTGTAGCCAGTCCAAGTTCCTGATACAAAAGAGAAGTCTGAATGTATTTCTGATTGAGTTAATCGTGGCATTTCTTATTCTCCTTTAGCTTTTTTAATTTGGTCTGGGGTGGGCGCACCTTTGTCGCCTTTCTTCCTCATTTTCTCACCAGAGCCGCTTTTGATTCGCTCTTTCTTTTTTCTGATGTTTTCCCACAAGCTACTATCAGACTTCTCTTTCTCCTTTAAGATCTCATCATGACGCTTCATGAACGTTTTATGATCTGGCCCAGCCATATATAAAGTCTTACCATCTTTTGTTTTGTGAGGGTGGATACCCTTAAGACCCAACTTCTTAGCATCCTTTAGAGCTTCTTCTTTTGTTTCAAAGTAGTGCTGCATTACACTAGGTGCTGCGTTAGAGAAAAACAAAATCTTATCTTCGTCCCCAAGAACTGCGGAAGCTTTACTTTCAGCATCTTGGAATTGCGAAGAGCAAACAGCAATCCTTTGCTTGATATCTTTGAACTCGTCCTTGGCTGCAATATCAACCATACAGCGGCTCATAAATTTAGATCTTTTTTCTCCGTTTTTAGGCGTTGGTAAAGGCATATTAATTGTTACACCTAAAATGTCTTATTTTTTCACTTTTTTTAAGTCAGTATTTTCAAGAACCCAAGGAATCACAAGGTTCTCAACACACCTTACATAAGCTTCTTCATCATTTGCTTCCATGAAGGCTAGACCTGTCATCTCGAAAATCATATGAGTTACTTCATGAACCAAGGTCCACCAGTGCTGCTCTGGATCTGTTAGGCATTTTTTATTCAATTTAATTACCTTATCGTCCATCAAACATTCCCCCCAATCCTCCATTTCTTCGTAAATAATTTTAATCTTCTTGCTGAGAATATTTACGGAAGAAAGCCTCTTCATACCTATGATTACACTTAATTCTTGACATTTTTGAGTATTTAATTAAAATAAAAATATGACCCTTGAAGAAGAATTGGATTTGATTAAGAAAGCTAAAGCATCCATAGCGGAGATAGACCTAGAAAAACGAAAGGTTTTTGACGATTTAGTTCAACAAATTGAGCCTTCTGGCAGATTAGAAAGCACAATGTGGGACTATGTGATGCTTGGCGTGAACTGTTACGAATACGATCTAGAACCCCTGCTAAAAAATAGGTCAAAAACTCTTGACGCTGAGTAGTCATGCAATATACTCGCGGAGTTATGAATATATTCTGTTTAGACAAAGATCCAGAAATCGCCGCTCGCCAGCATTGTGACAAACACTGTGTCAAGATGATTCTTGAATGCAATCAACTTCTCTGCACGACATTTTGGATGCAAGGTCTTGAAGCTCCATACAAAAAGACTCACTACAATCACCCATCTGCGATCTGGGCTAGAGAATCCCGTGGCAACTTTGAGTGGCTTACCCAGCATACTGCGGCACTCCTTAAAGAATACACCAGTCGATACAAGAAAATCCATAAAAGTACAGATACTTTTATTTGGATTCTGGAGAACAAGCACCGCTTACACTTCGATAAGCAAGAGCAAACAGAATTTGCTGTAGCTATTGCCCAAGATCAAAGGTGTAGAGAGCTTCCAAACTTTGAGGCGCTTCCTGTTGTTGAAAAGTATCGCGAGTATTATAATCACGACAAATCTTACATGGCAAAATGGCAATACAGCGAAACGCCAAAGTGGTATACCGTAAAGTAACAAAAATAATATTTGGAACGACATTTTTTTCTTTTATTGTTGGATATGTTATTGGAATTTGGGTTTCAGTTTTGTTGATTTATATAAAAGAATACTTTGATTTATGAGATTATCTAATAATACTAAAGTAGCCTTTTTAAATCTTAGCTTAAACGCCTTCAATCATACAAACATTTGGAAGAAGTTCTTTGATGGCGGCAACAAAGAAACCTTCAACCTTTACATCCACTCTAAAAATAAAAAGTGTTCTGTATTCAAAGAATATTTCATTAAGAATACTGTCCCTACAAAGTGGGGGCAATTCTCCCTAGTCGAGGCTACTGTAGAGCTAATGAAGTCTGCGTTAGTGGACGAACAAAATGAATACTTTACACTGATTAGTGATTCTCACTTACCTCTATACAGCCTAAATGAGACTGTAGATTCTATAAAGCAAAGATATGACATCTTAACATTTACAAAACACTTCAGTTTTCACACGAAAGTTAAGAGTCAAAAGATTTTTAAAGAGGGGATCAAAGGATACGATTTTGGTGAGTATAATGCTGTGTGCCAGTTTTTTGTCTGCCGAAGAAGAGATGTTGAAATATTTATTGAGACTTTTGAATACTGGTCTAAGTTCTTTGTGAAAGAAAAAGTTGTATTCGCTGATGAATTTTATTTTTGGGGAGTAGCCAAACAGTTGGAGATGGATTTTAAAATGGGTCAAGCAACAACTTATTCTGATTGGAGCTTCAGAAAATTACCTGATGGCAAATTAGAGAGAAACCCAAGAGCTTTCACCACATTCAATAAGGCTATGCTTGAAAGCTACAGAAACCAAGGATTCTTGTATGCTAGGAAAGCAATGCCAAGCACTTTAATAACATTTTAATTTAAAAACATGAAAAATACAGTAGAATTACTTGGATATTATGGATCTGATGAGGTTATCGCTTGTAGCGCATGGACTTCAACAAGTAGAGAGTTAGATGAAAAGAAAAGAGAGAGAATTCCGAAGCTCATCGACATGCTTTGGAGTAACGGACATGAGACACCCTTTGAAAAGGGTAGTGTACACTTTCTTGTTGATTGTGATATCGCCAGCCATATACATTTACTTAAACATAGGATTTCTTCGCTCAATGCTGAATCGGCTCGCTACAAAGAGCTTAAAGAAAATAAAATGTTTATTCCTGAAGATTGGCCAGCTTTTTGGCAGGAAATGTTAGTGTCTTATACACAAAAAGGGAATGAGCTTTACCACCAATGCATCGCTGAACTTGAGCCAGAGTTAGGGCGTAAACGAGCAAAGGAATCCGCACGGTTCTTTAAGACTTACAATAGTCGCATTCAAGCAGACGTTCAATTCAACATGAGAAGCTTTGCCAACTTCCTAAAACTTAGGAATAGTGAACATGCTCAGAAAGAAATTAGAGAAATCGCTCAAAAGATGCTTGACTTGGTTGAGAATATCGAAGAGAATCCATTTAAGCACACTTTAAATAGTTGGCACAAAACATTATGAAAAAAGCAGTAATATTATCAGTAATCGCTATCCTAACTTCATTATCAATCTACCGTGTAGTAGAGACGTATGTTTCTCGCGCCTCAGATCATGAAGATTATCCAGATTATCCAAACGGGCCGACTGTAAACGGTGAGGATTTACACACTAATTATCTTACGGCTACATTTTATACGTCTGCAAGCATGGACAGAGATAGCCTGTTTTCAGGAACATCCGTTAGGTTTCATCCAAATGGTAAACTTCTCGTTAAAGCTGGAATTAAATACGGTAAACTTCATGGGCCGTTTGACTCATGGCATGAGAATGGACAAAAACACATATCTCTAGTTTGGATGAATGGTAAGAAAGTTAAAAATTTTAAAGCATACCATCCTAACGGAAAACGTATTTCGGGTGATGAACAAGAACTCGCGGAGAAAGTTTTTGGTGGTGTAATCACGGTAGAGTAATTTTAATCTTTAATAAATTATGCAAATTAAAAAAATTGAACTCCGCTCTCTTCAGCAAGTTCGCACTTATGAGTTGGAGGACGGAGATATTATTGATAACTTTGGTTCTATAGAAAGATTCCAGAATATCCTTGATGACTCTGAACAGCCTACAGAGGAGGAAGATGAAATGTTATCTAACATTCTGAGCAATTGTCCATTAGAGGAAGACAATATTATGGGTGGTATTGAAGAGTCGTTTTTTGAATATTAAAGATTAAAAATGGATACTGAAGAGCTTTCTTTGTTAATCGCACTGATTGCGATGATAGTATTACTTATTAAGTGTTTTAATCAATAGAAGAGGGTGCATAGTCCAATGTAGAGACGGCTCGATACAAAGAGTGCCAATGTGTGAGTTCAAATCTCACTGCACCACCAATAATATGATGAATAGAGAAATTAAATTTAGAGCTTGGAATAAGCTAGAAAGAAGGTGGGAGAAAAAGCTGTGTCTATATCTAGATGATTCTAAAATAGGCGACGTTAGTGAGTGCTTCCACAACGAAGAAGATGCGGAAGTTTACGAGATTGAACAATACACTGGTCTAAAAGACAGAAACGGGGTGGAGATTTATGAGGGGGATATTTTACAAACCTCTGAATCAGATGGCGTTTGGTCAGATCAAAAAAATGGGGTTGTTGTAAGCGATATTAGACACCCTTTCGGAAACGCTCATTTATTTGAGGTTATTGGTAACGTTCACGAAGGAATTTTTAAGGATAAATCAACAACCAATGGATAAAAATTTAATAAAAATGGACGGCTACGATGACTGTATTGTCGGGCTAGTAGAGAGGGCTGGTCAAGAACCGATTCTCTGCTATGATAAGGAAAAAGTTCTTTGTAAACTGGAATCCCAAGACATGGATAGATCCGAGGCAGAAGAGTTTTTTTATTATAATCAAATGGGAGCGTGGATGGGTGACTCTACCCCATGTTTTTTATCAAAAGAGCTTGACAAATACGAGCTTCTATCTTAGAGTACTGAAATCAAAGAAAGAAAAAATGAAAACACAATTATTCTTAGCTATATCACTAACGCTTTGTGCGCTTGCGACTTGGAGTTCCTTTAAGACTCCTGAAGTTAAAACAGTCATTCAAGAGGAGATTGTTTATCCAGAAAAAGTTGAGGCTTGCGTGTCTCTGACCAAGTTTCAACTAGAGAAAATGCTTAGTCATTTCAATGAGGATGATCATCCCGCCGAAATGAAGCGTTTTAAAAGTTTGGTTAAGAGAGACGCGAACGGTTGGAGAATCTCTTCGACTCACTTGGCTAAAGGTGCAGATAAGTATCCTCTTCCAGACGGTGATTTCTTAGTTGTCGATGCTTCGTTTATTGATTATCATGGGAACTTCAAGGACTGCATTAACTATGCTCACAGTTATCAAGATAATCACGAATATATTGTAGTGTCAGTCAAGTAAATTTAGGCTCTGTGGCGGAATTGGTAGACGCTGCGGATTTAAAATCCGTTGATCCTAGATCGTGAGGGTTCGATCCCCTCCAGAGCTATTATCACTTTATTGTATGGAGAATCTTAAAAGAGAGTCTGGTAAGTGGGTCGTAACCTTTGGCAAATATAAAAATTGTTTTTTAAAAAAAGTTCCCACTCATTACCTTGAATGGGTTCTTAAAAATTTTAAAGATTTATCTATTAAGGAATTGAATGTTATTAGAGGAACCGTTTCAGGTAGGAAAGGACAAATTAAAAAGCACGATCCTGTGAACCCGTCCGACGAATCACCAAGCAACTAAGACCATGCCAAAGACTGATGCCAACCCTAAACCCGGATCGGGTTCCACGACTTGTTCTCGGAAGTGTAGTTATTGCTTTGGGCGGGGACGAATCCGACGACCGGGGAACTTCAACCAAACCAACTGCCCAGTCTGCTATGGGCGAGGGGTGGTGAAAATCTCATCCGAGCGCTGGTGATGACTCAGCGCGAAGCGATTGAGTCCATCCCCCTTGTTCTCCATCTTAATTTTTACGACTTATGAAATACCAAAAGAAACCAGTAATAATCGAAGCCCTTGAATGGGACGGAAGTTCTCACAGACCCATGTTTGTCTTCCTAGACGGAACGCACCGAAGTCACATGGCGACGGATGGCACTAATTTCTACATAGATCACAGCAAGGTTGAAGGGGGGTTAGTCATCAAGACGCTTGAAGGCGAACACCTCGCCAACATAGGAGACTGGATCATCAAGGGCGTAGAGGGCGAGTTCTACCCATGCAAGCCTGCAATCTTTGAGAAAACCTACGATCCAGTTTCTTTGGAGAACACGATCAAGGATAACCGACTAGAATCATGACACCTGAAACCGAAGATAGAAATAAACCGTTTGATGAAGACGCTGGATGCTACCCACCACTAGAACCTGATTCTAGTTCGTGTTCATCCGCTTGTTCTGATATGGTGATTACATTTGAATCGAGGGATGCGCTCCTCGCTGCACTCTGCGAAAGGGCATTCGGCGCAAAACCTATTTATCAGAACGGAAAGGATCAGTCATGAGCGATAGCGAAATTGAACTGCATCCCGTTGTTCGCCATCCCGTTAAAATTCGGGGGCAGCTTCGGGAAATGGAGGGAGACCTACACCACAGCGACCTTGCTCTAAGCAATCAAGACAGATGCGCGGGTGATATGATGGCGCATGAAATTGGCGACCTCTACATTGATCACCTAAACGAGTCGCCAGTGGCTCAATGGTCAAAGGTCATGAGGGCATTACGCGCCCACGGATACGAGATTTCTTTTCCAGCGAACGCCAGAGCTACCACTCAAGACCGATATCTAATATAAAATGGGACGAAGCAAAACATTATTTACGCTTGTAGCTTTATTAGGCTTGACAACAGCAGTAATTGCGGAGACAAAATATACTTCAATAATGACTGGAGTATCAGTTGGCAAAGGTAGAGTTCATATCTGGGAGGTATTGACAAAAACATTTAAAGCATCTCAAATTCGTATTAAAAAAGGAGAAGATCATAAGCCTATTAGATGGGCTACAATTCCGAGCTATGTGACCGTAACGTTTATATCTAAAAATGATAAGATTACAAGATCGCAAGTTGAGAAAGCAGTTAAAGCTCCTCCTGAATCTAAAGAGAGCTATCTAGTGTGGAGGTTAGAGAAAGTGAAGTAAAAAAAATTTATATTTAATGCGCTTGTAGCTCAGTGGTTAGAGCAGGGGTCTCATAAACCCTTGGTCGTGAGTTCGAATCTCACCAGGCGCACCATTTTTAATTAGATAAATTTACATACAAAGCTATAATCAATTATGAACCCTATTTCTCTTCACTGCTGCAAACAAATCGATGACCTGTTAGATGACTCCATGAGTATGGAGACTAACGGAAGGGTCTTCATCTCTCAAGATCATGCGACTTCTGGTTATATGAGGAATGAAGATTTGTGGTGTGCAGACTTAGATATTACATGCGTATCTCCGTGGAATAGTAGCGGAGGTCATAAGAAAGCGGGGACACTGGTGACTCCAAGACACGTCATAGGAGCGACACACTATGAATATTCTGTGGGCGCGGTGGTTAGGTTTGTGGAGAAAGACGGGACGGTTCATGACCGCACTGTGGCCGGAAAAGCCCGACACCCTGACTACAGCCCCCACATTCCAGACTTAACGATCTATACTTTAGATGGTGATCTTCCCTCAACTATATCGCCTTGCTCTGTAATGCCTAGCGATCACGGTGACTACTTAGATAGTAATTCTAAGATACCTTGCCTTGGGCTTGACCAAGAAGAGAAAGCCCTCATCATTGATTGGCGCTCTGGAGGTAGGATGCAGACACCTACAGATCCGAAAAGGCTTATTTTTCATGAGAATAAAATCGGTGGCGATAGCGGAAACCCTGCATTTTTAGTTTTCGACGGTAAGCCTGTACTTGTGACTGTCTGGACATGGGGTGGGGCAGGAGGTGGGACTCCCGTGGCAGATTATATTTCAGATATTAACGCCATGATCGAGACCGCTGACACACGGGCAGGTGTATCCACAAACTATACAATTACTGAAGCGGATTTCTCAACTCGCGGTAACAAAATCTTCAATGCGGGAAAATGTAGCGCTCAATTCGAAGCTAAACTTCGTGAGTCAAGACCTAGCTGGTTTGAGAACAGCGCCGAGACCAGCGCCGAGACCAGCGCCGAATATACGAGTGCGGAAACCAGCGCGGAATATACGAGTGCGGAAACCAGCGCCGAGACGAGTGCTGAATATACCAGTGCGGAAACCAGCGCCGAGACGAGTGCTGAATATACCAGTGCGGAAACCAGCGCCGAGACGAGTGCGGAATATACCAGTGCCGAATACAGCAGTGCCGAATACAGCAGTTCTGAATCAAGCTCTGAGCCGCCTCGGGAAACCAGTGCGGAGTCTAGTTCAGAGGGTTTTTTTTAAAAATAATTAAAGCTATTTTAATTCTCTTAGGAGTATGGAAGAAAAATTAAATGTAAGCAAAATCAAGTTATTCACAATAATTTTAACATGTGAGAAATATGAGCATAAAATGTTGTCACAAGACACATCGAAACTTAAAGATTACATGTATTTTATTGGTAACCCTGCGTTATCTTCGCCTTTAGTTAAGGGAGATATAGTCTATTTGCCTTGCCCAGACAATTATGAAAGCCTAACCCTCAAAACTTTAATGGCTATTAAGTGGGTGGTTGAAAATAAAGAGTTTGATTTACTGTTAAAAACAGATGACGATGTTACTTTTTTAGATCGTTTTGATGAGATCGTTTGCCAAGCTTCAAATTATGATTATTCTGGCGCTTTGCGTAGAGGAGGTTATGTATCTACTTGGCATCATGGAAAATGCGAGAATAAAGTATTAGACAATGCAATGTTTAAGATTCCACTAATGATTTATTGTCATGGGGGGGGATACTTCTTGTCTAAGAAATCAGCTTTGCTTTTAGCGAACAACGAGATTAGAGATAATCACTCTATTTATGAAGACGTAGAGGTTGGAGATTTGTTGCAAAAATTTGGAATTATCGCAGATGGTATTCTAGCGAAAGAGGGGATTTTCTGGCCATGATCCCTAAAAAATTACATCAAGTTTGGCTGGGTGACAAAGAAATGCCTAAAGAGTTTGTGGAATATACAAGTAGTTGGAGGAAGCTGCATCCTGACTGGGAATATAAATTATGGACAGAGGAGACTATATCAGACAAACCTCAAATTAAAAACTTGATGGATAAGTGTGAAGCGTTTTCATCTAAATCAAATGTGGTTAGATTATATGCGGTTTATTTAGAGGGTGGAGTTTATGCAGATGTGGATATTGATTGGCTCCGCAACTTTGATGAATTATTAAATGTTGATTCCTTTGCGTCGCCAGAAACAAACAAAACTAATAAAGAATTAGGCTTGGATCAAAGTTTTACAATAAATTACTCTCAAAGCTTCTGTAATGCAATTTTCGGTGCAGTTGCTAAAAGTGAGTGGGTAAATTGGCAAATAAAAGAACTACCCAAGAAGGTATCTAAGAAGCCACCTTGGGGTCCAGCTTTAATGACCAATGCTGTTGAAGTATTTAAAAACACGAATCATTTTCATGAATACCCATCAACGTATTTTTATCCATATTGTTGGAATGAAACACATAGAAAGTCTGAAGATTTCAAACATAATAATGAACAGTCATATGCGGTCCATCATTGGGAAGCTTCGTGGGATCAAAAAAATAACCTATGATTTTTGAAGCAACTAAAAGATGCTTGAAATAATTCATAAAACACAGTAATATAAATGTATATACGATGAAATTCAAAGGTAAAAGCGACATCATTAAAGAGGTACAAAGTAAACTTGGACTTAAAGCTGACGGGATTGATGGCCCCGCTACATGGAAAATGATTTGGGAAAACCTGATTCATGAGGATAAAGGAGAGCCAGAAAAGCCAGAGCCGCCAGTTCAAAAACTTAAAGATGATTACCCTGAAGTTTACAAAGCTTCCCCAAACCAGTCTGGACCCATCAAACCTAAGTATGTGATTCTGCATCATAGCAGTGGGAGTCATGATGGGACTCGTTCATGGATTTTAAATGCTGCGTCCAAGGTTAGTTATCACTATCTTATTGCGCCTGATGGATCTCGCACACAATTTGTTTATGATAAGAAAAGAGCTTGGCATGCTGGAAGATCTTCTTGGAAAGGCGTAAGCGGTCTAAATGGCCATAGTATCGGCATCTCTTTCTATGGGGACACTAACAAACGCACACCAAGTGCTGCTGAAATCGATTCCGCTGCCAAGAAATGCAAATACCTTATGGATAAATTTGGTTTTGGTGTTGACAATATTCTGACACATGAGATGATTGCACCCAACAGAAAGAATGATACTTCAGCCGCTACCTACCAAATGGTTATTGATCGAATAAAAGAGCTTTAACATGAAAAAACTAATTAAATTACTGTCCGGTTTGTTTCGGCGTAAACCAGACACTCAAGAAGCGTTTGACGTAGACCCCAAGATGTCAAAGAAAATGAAAGAGATATTCGGAACAGACCACAAGTTTGCTGAATTAGCTGTATACGAAGAAGATAGCAGGAAAAAGGTGGAGAAATTGCTGGAAACTATTGAAGAAGACCCAGATCGGCTATGATTTATATTTTACGAGCAGGAGACTCAGACAAAGTGAAAATTGGCTTTACTAAGAGTTATAGGACTTTAAATAAAAGGATTAAAAATCTCCAAGCATGTAGTCCAGAACCTCTAAAATTAGAGAGTAAAATGAAGGGCAGCAAACTTAAAGAAAGGTATCTGCACCATATATGTATTACGAGACATCTTCATCATGAGTGGTTTTCCTTGACAAAGGAAGAAGTTTCGCGTTTAATAAAAAAATACAAGAATTTTAGCCCCACGATTCATCATGGTGAAAAATTCCGTTTAACAGAAATATCTGTAGCCTCTAAAAAGCTACTATGCAAAAAAACATTTAAAACAATTCCCCCAGATCGACTGTGATATTTCCAAATATGGGATGTTATTTTTAATCGAAACAAAATTTTTAGACTCTTACTAAAATAACAAATTAATCTCTGTGATTCCTAAAAAACTAAAATATTTCCCTTGGATGTCGAGGGAAGCAATAAAAAAATCTAAAGCTTTAGGTTCCATCAAGAATTCGATCACATCTGGAGGTGGAAATTTAGCTGGTTACCTTGGCGAAATAGCTCTAGCTAGACACCTAAAAGCAGATAATGTTTCTTGCGATGAGGGGAACGAGAAATACAATTATGATTTATTAAAGAGCGGAAAAAAGATTGAGGTTAAAACCAAGAGGAGAACGAGAGACGTTGAAGGTCATTACGAAGTCTCTATCGCTGCAACCAGCAAGCATCAAAAAACAGATGTTTATGCTTTTATTTCGATCACCTTCGACAAGAAAGAGGGAAAAGGTAGAAACACTACTTATCACAAAGTTAAATCAATTTGGTTATGTGGTTACATGACTCAAGACGAATACTTCAAGAAAGCTAAGTATATGCGTAAGGGGCAAATAGATATATCAAATGGTTTTAGAGTTCATGCAAACATGTATAACATGCCCATAAGCGAATTAAAAAGTAATATTGATGAAACATAAAATACAAGAACTCATTATTCTTTTGGGATCTATTCTGATTGGTATTCCAATAGGGTTGATTGTTGGGTTAGTCTGCTGGTTTAAGTTCCCATTTGAAGTATATGCTAAAGCTAGAATTGATTTAGCTAGAAACAGAATAAGGGAAGCTGAAGAACTGATCAAAGAATACGAAAAAGAAAATTCATCTGAAGGAATGTGGGACAGACACATAGAAAGAATAAAATCTCAAGAAAATAATTATGACAACTGAAGATCTATTGAAACTGCATAAAGACACCTGCGATACTTGCAGGGAGATTATGAAGCAAAAAAATAACGATTATACTGGAGGGAAAACCTCGAAAGACCCCTTCGCTAATTTTAACGCTGCATCTGTCCTTGGGATTGATCCAGTGCAAGGCTTACTGCTTAGAGTCATTGATAAGATTCAAAGGATTAGGTCTTTCACAAATGATAAGGAGTTGAAGGTCTCAAATGAGAGTGTCGAAGATGCTTGCGATGATATTGTTAATTATGCAATTTTAGCAAAGGCAATGCTTATGGAGCAGCGGGAATCATTTTAAATTAAATTTAAAAAAGCCTTGCATTGGGGTGTTCGATAAACCATAATGGCCTCGTTATGGAATTCGAACATCCCATTTTTGTTAGCCCGGAAGAGTATGAAGAGTATCACCAGATCATGAATGAACTGGCAGAGGAAGCAGAGAGAAATACTCTACATCCCCAACCTAAAGATCTTGGTCTGGAAAATAATTCATTTTTTAATCAAAAAAATATTGACTCACCCAGAGTCCGAGCTTAATCTACATCCAGTTATGAGTAATACAACAAAACGAGGTCGTGGTCGCCCCAAGGGTTCAACCAGTTTCATCAGCATCAAACTTGCTGATCTTATCAACAATCTTGGCCCCAATGCCAATGTATCAGTCAGTAAAAAGTGGCTTGATTCGATTGGTATCGAGATCCAAGAGTCATCTGCTCCATCTATGGTTGTCTCTTCGACCACTGATGAGCTTGAGGCTACAGAGACTATTCAATTCCAAATCCACTAAGCTATGTTTGAAAGACTTGTAGGTCAGAGCGAAGTCAAGGGTCGCCTTGATTTCTATGCTAAAGCTCACAAAGCTGGCTCTATCATTCCACCCATCATGCTCAACGGAGCTAAAGGTTTAGGTAAGACTGAGTTCGCTAAGGAGTTCGCTAAGGGAATCAAAAGAAAACTTCTTGAGATTAACTGCGGGACAATCCGCAATGCTCAACAGTTTTTTGAACAGGTCTTCATGCCAGCTATCGCTGGAGAGGAGATCACTGTCCTTTTGGATGAGTGTCATGCCTTACCTAAAGATTTGACTGAGGTGTTCTTGACGGTGTTCAACACTGAGGGGAGCAAGAGTAAGCAGGTTTCCATTGGAGAAGGTTTCGCTACATTCGACTTTGAAAAGCAGAATTTCTTGTTTGCTACTACAGAACTTCACAAAATCTTCGATCCATTGAAGGATCGTATGACCATCGTCGATTTCAAGCCTTATGTTTCCAAGGAGCTTGCTCACATCATTCAGAAGAAAATTGATTGGGTTCAGTTCGATAAGGTTGTCCTTGATCAGATTGCTGACACCGTTCGTGGTAACGCTCGTAGCGCAATCAAAAGAGCTTTGGAGATCAAAGCATTCTGCGAGATCAATAATAATCCAAAGGTGGATGCAAAAGCTTGGCTTAAAATAAAACAAATCTTGGGGATCAAACCACAGGGTTTAACTAACCTTGAGGTCCAGATCCTTGACATTCTCAAATCTAACGGTCCTAGCTCCTTCCAGATGCTGTCTGCTGTCACTGGGATGTCCCGCTCTGCCATCCAGCTTGAGGCGGAGAACAATCTACTTCGCAGTGGATTCATGGAGATCGACGGTAAGCGTAAGATCACAGTCAAGGGAACAAACATATTGAAGGAGTTAGCATGAGGTATGTAGTATCACAATGGGGAACAGGTCTGTCAATTGGAATGATTGGCAAGCCAGAGGAGGTAGAAGAAGATAAGAACTTGGCTCATAATATATTTGGGGCTAGATCATATGATGATGTGTTTAATGGGCGCATCAATTTTAGTAGTATTTTTTATTTTTATAAATTCCTACTCTACAAACATGCCCTCCCATACATGTTTCAACATGGCGGCTCCCTTCGATCAGCGATCAAAGCCACCAAGCACAAGGTCAAGGAATACACCATAATCAAAGACAACTTCATGTTCCAGATAAGCAGATTACCTGTAGCCTATAATGTAGGATTATATAATGATGGGGACTTTGGATATTATTACGAAGATTAAAATAGGGTAAACCATGTTAAGCAAAGCAGAGATAGAGAAAATAGACGGGATCTTAAACTACCTTTTAGATGAGACAAGCCATGAGGATCTCGATGTTCTATTTTATATGATTGGTTTTTGCCCACGATGTAAAGGCATAGTTGAGCATCATATACATGAGCCATTTTCTTCGTGTGATTGTAGAACTGGAGAAGATACAGGGCGACCCACCTTCTTGCAGCGTATCAGACACAAGCAATCAGGCACTTACCATCTATAAAGAAACCTGATTAGGATATATAATATTGTTCATTTGTAATTACAAAACTCTTTTGTTTGTTGCATATTGTAGTGCCGAACACTAAAACCACAACATATAGTATAGTTTTACGTCCATATACCTACTGCACCAACCCCCTCCCATCGTCGTCTACCCCTTATACCTACAACATAAACTACACAACATACTAAGTAAAGATACAAGGGAGAATAATAGAGGAAAGACTGGAGGAATGGGTGTTCAAATACTGGATGTGGATTACCCTTTTTAATTAAATAAAAATAATAAAAATTCCACACACAATAGTTTTCCTTGATTCTAAAGGATTTGCGGCCCTTTTGCTTGACGTAGCCGCCGCAGTGAGGTTGGTCTTTTTACTCCTCTTCGGTAAACCCAAACAAAAAAAATTATAAAAAAAGTCAATTTCTGCACGGGGGTAAATACAAAAAGTTTTTAAAACTTTCACCTCACTGCACCAACCACGTTAAAAAACAATAAAAAAAGTGCAGGTCGGGTGACATTTCGCAAATAATAGGTAGGCCCAGATCGAGAGAGAGCGCCCAAATAATGCAGCGCCCCGAATAAACAAAATCAAAATCAAATAATGCCAGATCTAATCAAACGGCGTAAATAATGTGATTGCCCAGATCGCACAAAACAAACTAAATAAACCCAGATCAAATAACAAGCCCCAAATAAGTGTGTGGTTAGCGGGGGCGACCACGTTCGATATCCGATTATCTCTGTAAGTCATTGATTGATAGGGAGTTACGGCGCTCCGCGCCCCCGTCCTCCGTAACTCGCTGACAACCAACGAGTTACGGGGGTTTATTTTTTAAACAAAACCCTCTAGAGCTTCGACAGCATCTTGGTATGTGATGTAGGTATTGTTTTCTATGTTGTGTTTGTTAATCCCTTCGGACCATTCAGCGTATTCTGGCGTTACTTCCTTATAGGGCAACCCTTCGAAAAAATCGTCGAATTTTTTCCATCCGTTCATTCTGTGTTCTTTACCACTCAACTGAGTAGCTGTTTGTGCTGCTAGTCAATTGATACTACAATCAAGGTGTATTTTTGCCTTTGGGTTTTGCGTTTTTGCGAACTCCAACAGTTGTTTGTTTGTTATTGTCATTTGCTTGTATTTTTTTAATCGATTAAGAATGTCCCATCTCCAAACATCCCCTCTTGAGATTTAGCCTCTGCCTTCAAGATTATTACAGCTCTCAAGTCGCGACCATCTTTTGTTGCAGGGCGAAAGTCCAAAATCTTTTCTATTTGTTCCAGCTTCTGCCTGTCTCCAGTGATCGACA
>VMHT01043988.1_pt1 | contig 20147 bp, 14 predicted proteins | sample 4693611 | NCBI WGS metagenome assembly VMHT01 (sample SAMN12280063, study PRJNA550983) | marine metagenome | isolation source: seawater sampled from same location over 5 years 0.02-0.2 micron viral filtrate | place: USA: collected off the coast of southern California halfway between the port... ...
ACATCAGAAGGGGATATATTAATTTTCCCTAGTAACCTATCAAGAGGATTTGAACTAAACTCAGAACCGAACAGAATGACTATCTCATTTAATTGCTTTTGAGTCGCCCGCCTATTTGTTAAAAGACTATGAACCCATTTAAAAAGATTAACGAAAATACTTATCAGGATGATGAAGGAGTATTGTATAAACCCATTCCACACTATGAAGACTATTATGTCAGTAACCTAGGTGAGATTTATTCAACTAAGTGGGGGAAGTGGAAGAAATTAAAAATTCATCTAAATGAAAACGGTTATCGGAGGGTAACACTAAGACAACATAATAAAACCGTTGTAAGGAGAGCAGCGAGATTAACCGCACTTGCCTTTATAGTCACGGAAGACCCTAATTTAAACGTTATACACATAGATAAAAACAAACTGAATGACGAAGCAAACAATCTCAAATGGGAATGAAATAAGACCAATAAGAGACAATCCGAAATATACAAATAAATATATGTAAGTATTTTGTATATCTGTATAACAATCAGAAATATGCAGAGGTGTAGCAGTCTTAGCACTTTAACACAGAACAGAAGACTTTGCAACTATCGGAGTGAATTCCAGGACAAACAGAGAGGGACTTGACACTTATTTCTTTATACTGTACAATAGTAATAACACAGGGATAAGTAACACTAACTAGAGACTAACTTATGCCTACTAAGTATCAACAACTATCGGAGGATTACAGAGACAAAAGTATTACCCTGACTGAAAAGTTACAATGTTATTATGAACTAATAGAGGAGCAATCCTTACCCCCTAATGAACAAATAGAGTTGCTACAGTTCTTGTTAGATACTGATCAGATTAACCTCACTAAGTATAAACAACTAGCAGATTATTACGTACTCGAAGGTTTACTTTATGAGATAGGAATAGGGGACACTAAGTAACATTTTGCGATATATAATTTTGACTTTGAGTTAACCTACAACAGTATAGGACGGCATATATTATTGAAAACGACTTTTAAGGTACCCCATATACAAAAAAAAGGTCCCAGAAAAAAATGACTAAAAAGGTTCGATTACAAAAAGAAGCGGAGTACTCTGATTGGCTCGGTAGAGAGTGGTCTCAATCTAAGGGTGGAGGTTGCTTCACCCTCCTATATGAGTTCGGTATTTCTAAGGGATATCATACCTGTGATAAAGATTACTCATTTACTGCAAGAGAGTTCCTTAAGGACTTGTGGGAGGATGAAGGATGGTCTGTGATAAAAACATCATCTATGGGTGAAGTGTTCGATATAAACGATCTACAGATTTACGACCTCTTACTGATGAAATTTGATAAACGTATGAATCATTGTGCTGCATATATTGGGGATGGTTACATATTACATCATAAGGCATTTGACATATCACGTATAGAAGCTGTAGAATCCTATATACCTTCGACACTATATGTTATCAGAAAGAATGCGTAGAAACATCGCCACCATCTTAGAAGATGAAGAAACTGGCGAACACTTTGTCAAGATTCCAGACTGGTTAATAGCAGAAGCAGACCTAATGGAAGGAGATGAGATAGAGTTCGGTATAGATGGTGATACAATCACAATAGACAGGTCTAGATGAAACTTACCCTATCAGAGCAGAAATTGTGCTATGATGCTATTATGAGTTATCGTAGTGCTAATGGAGACAGTAAAGAGATTGAGCGTGTACTTAGTTACTTCCAAGGTGCTGTAGACTTCTATGCCAGAACAACAGAACAATACACCTCGGACATATAACATCACCCTTACAGAGGAAGAGAGGCAGCTTATATGCAACTCTGCTCAGTGGTGTCTTATATACAAGGCAGAAGTATGTGGAGGTGCTCCACTACTTAAAGTACAGAAGTTATGGAAAGGTTTACAAGAGAAATTAGATGCAGATGGATTTATAGAATAGGGCAGTAAACCCTATATAACCGTGTGCCCCGAACGTCGTCCCGACTCTATGGAATTATTAAAGTTTACACCTAAAGTACAAATATACGATAACTTTATGGAAGGAGAAGACTTCTGTAACTTACGTGACTATATGCTATCTGGGGATATTCCTTGGTATGTCTCGACTAAAGTATTTCACGTGGCGAGTATGGTATATGATGAACTAAGGGAGAATGAATTAGATAACTGGCAACTAACTAACACGTTATACGAGAATGGTATGCCTACGAGTAGTGCCTATGACGCTGTATTGCCTTTATTGAATACTATTAAACCTCGTGCTATAATAAGAATTAAAGCGAATCTAAACTTTCGTACTGAAGAACTGGTAAAGTATGAACTTCATACTGATGTCGGTAACTATGGAGAAAATGAATATAGCGGTGCTACTACTGGTATATTCTATCTAAATGAAACTGATGGTTATACGTTCTTTGGTACTGGAGAAGAGGTAGAGTCTAGAGAGAACCGTTTAGTTACGTTTCCTTGTAGTACACCTCATAGCGGTACATCTTGTACAAACTCTCATAATAGAGTAGTCCTCAATCTAAATTATTTCTAATGAATGCTAACGACATACCTGAGTTTAAAACTAAAGAAGAGGAAGATGAGTGGAGAATTCTAGTCATAGCAGAGTCTATTAAGAATCTAGCAACAGAAGTAAGGAACCACGAGAACCTACTAGCACGTGGAGCAAATATGTACAAATACAAGATACCTGGTGAACTTGAGTATAGTAACTTAGTAGAGGTATTTGACGCTTTGTTTTACAGGATAAATAAACTTGAAGAGATAGTTAAGAATAGTGCCAGCGTACCTGATTGAGTCTGGTCGTAGTTATGAGAACCCTATAGACTCATACGACTTCCAGAGAACATACACATCAGCAGATCATCCCTCCTTTGGGAACATCACTGACCCTAATATGACGAATAACGCATATCAGATCAGGGTAGATGGTTCTGGACCTGGCTCACTAGCGTTTGGTAAAGATGAAGTCTATTATATTGGAACACAAAGTGAAACGTGTGTAGCAAACTGCGACTCAGAGAGAAGAGAGACATATAGATTCTATTCTGGAAGAAGACTGGATCACGTATATTACTATGATCAAGAATTACCTGATAATCTTCCCCTTAACCCAAGAAGATATAATAAAGAACCTCGTAGTGGTAGACAGGTATTCTACCTACAAAGAGAAAACCTAACTAATACAACTGCTGTATATTTGCATTATGATTCTTCAAACTTTAATTCTTATTTCTCTAGTTCTTCTAGTGGTGCTGTAGCACTATTAGGATATATCTGGTCAAATGCTACAGACCCTGTTAATCACTCAAATGGGAGTGTTTTAAATTCTGGTGAGAATATGCTTCCTCTTTATCACTATAGAGCTACTGGTGATCCAAGAGGTACTGATGATTTTTACACTACAGATCCTGCTAATGAATCTAATTTGCAAATAGGGGTGGCGGGAGTGCCCGACTCGACAAATCCTCTAGAGCAACAGTATCAATATATTGGTATATATGGATACGTATTTGGATCAAAAGCACCTAGAAGGAAGAAGCAAGTTATAGAAACTGGTAAACCTATCAACACTGGAGAGGTTTCTAGGGCAGGATGGTACGACTGGGACTCAGCTTCTGGTTATGGAGAGGAACAATACAACCAACAATCACCTCCTGCATCCACTTTAGGGTGGGGAAACCCTGATAATGTCGATTTATTGGATGATAAAGCTAATTTTGAGTGGTTTTATGGTAAAAATGGTGCTGTAAAGGCGTGTTTACCCAAATTTTTAGGGTTTCACGATGCTTTTGAGGGTCAATTTGTCTATTATCTGTATGATACGTCATTTCCGTTCTCAGGACCGATATATGGTATTAATTTAATTACAACTGATGCTCCTTGTAACCCATCAACTGCTGATTGCCCTCACGATCCACATACATTATACCATTCTTATTATTATGAGATGCGTCAAGATGCTTGGCAAACCAAGAAAACACGTCTTGTAGTAGATGCACCACCTGGATCGGGTATGGCAGAGTCATTTTGGACTGTAGGTACTGATGATTTTATGGTATTCTTCAGATATACCTCTAATACTGGGTTCTTTGCTGTAGGAGAAACAATAAATGGATGGAAATGTCAAAGTGTAAGGTACTTTGGTGATGAATTGAAGTGTGGTTATATAAGATTGCAACCAACTAACGGTGTAAAAGGTAGTGCGTTCACATATCAAGGTGTATTTACCTCTAATAATGGTGGAGTAGCAGAAATTCTTGCTGGATATGGTATTGTAGACAAAGCAGCGTTCTTTGGTGTTTACGAATTTCCTAAAAAATTGGCATATGTAAAGATAGAAGTTGATAATGAAGCACTTATACCAGGTAGAAACTTAGATCTTGCTATTCTAGAGGCAACTGTTAATGATCAAGGTGGTATTGGTTCTATAGAAATTATAAACTCTGGTAAAGATTACGTAGATCCTATCATAAACATATCAATTCCAGAGGTAATGCGTATAGAAGGTTTCTTAGATACAGCTCCAGGAACCAATGAGACCTTTACTGACAGTTATACTACACAGCATCAGGTGAATCATCAGTCTGAAGATGGAATAGCAGGACCTGGCCAAGCAACACATAAGGCAGTTAAAGCAATGGAAAAGAGTCAATTTACATCTGATGCGGGATATAGCGGTACTGTAAAGCAAGCAAGGGCAAATATAGTGTTAGATGCTCTAGGAAGTGTAGCAGCAGTAACAATTATTGATCCTGGATCAGGATATAGACCAGGTGAAAAGGTACAAATAGATGTTGTGCAACGTAAAATGCAAGAAGATGAAGTAGTTTTCTTTGGTGGGGGTTCAGGTACTGATGAAATATCGATAAAAACAGAAGAGGCTTCTGCTAATAACAATACAGAAATATCAGATGTGATGTCAGAAGCTAGTAAAACATTAAAAACAACTCTAAAAGAGAACGATTTCAACTTCAGTGGGTCTACTAAAGATGAAGGATATTATGGTTACATTACGATGAATGACATAAATGCTGAAGAAAAAACCAAGTTTTGTGGTGATCAGTTGCCAATAGCTTGTTTTAGTCCTGATATTGGTAAGGATTGGATGAATTTAGGTACATATATGGATCCATCTGAGTTTGGATCTGATATTAAACGTTATGGAGACCCTAGATGGGAGCAAAATGATGACTTTTTATCTCGTGCAGTCGTTAATTCTCAAGCAGATGCTGCTCAGATTGAAAGTAATTACTCAAATGGGCAATTTGGTCTTCAAGGAGGTGACTGTGAAGAGGTAATGCAAGCAAATCTGTATCAAGCTCGTAGATTTTTTGATATTCCTTGTCCTTATGTTGCATACGATCAAGCAGGAACCCTAAAAACATATGGTTATATGCCATACAAATACTGTGCGAGTCAGGAAGAGAGTGCTGTGGTCACTGTATCAATGCACATAGAAGGTGATGTATCAAAAAAAGGTGAAGTAATTAACCAAAAATTCCTTGATTGGTTAGAGTCACTACCAAAACCAACCGAAACAAGACCAAGACCAGCAGGTCCTAATAATAGATCACACGCTTGTACACGTGGTACTAACGTCAAAGGACGTTGTTTCTCTGCTGGTAATGGTACATTTAGTTTTGCTCCTGAAGCGGGTGATGAGAATACGTTTGACTTTGTAGGAACAGAACTAGAGAAGTTAGCTACGTGGGTTGGACCTGGGAACTACAACAGTTATGGAACTGGTACAGTGGAGATTACAGACACGATGTTGAGTCCTCCGAATGATACGTACACGCACACCTACAACACAATACAATTTGCTACGTGTACAAATGGTAAGTTTCCAAATCCGTGCTGGCATAACTTTATTGCCGATGGTGTTTTGGATGTATACAGTGGATACGATGCTAATGGTAATGGTTTGGCAAGTGATGATATCTGTACAGGACAACCTTTCTCAGATCCATCTACGTGGGTACAGAGTAGTACCTTAAATTCATATGGTGAATGTGCTGCATTGCAGAACATTGTGCACTCTACGGTAGCATTTGACACAGGAAAGACATCAGAGTTCAATCCCTACATAGAGTTAGGACCAATAACTGGTAAGATGCACTGGGTTAATAACCTAACTGGATCTGCTAGACTCCTAGATGATTCACTAAACCGATATGGGAATCCTTATTTTGAAGAATGCGACTTAACTGATGATGTCAATGGTTACTAATTTATTTTTATCTTGTCCTCCAGTGTATCACTTACCTGGTACTTGGACTGAATGTTCTCATACTATTATTCCTCACGGAGAGTATGCAGGACTACCTCCAGCAGCAGCAATGGCAGTTCTTGTCTTGATGTTCCTTGTTATACTTACCATATGGGGTCTAGTGACTGCATTTGGTGAACCAGCGAAGAAATTAAAAGATCCGTGGGACGAACACGAAGACTAAATGGGATTTAAGGTATTACCAGTAGCGAATCATAACGGGCTTCCTGACTCAGGACACGGTTGGCCAATTCCTAGTACCATTCATAGTACTCAAGCGTGTAATTCTCCTCCTATATTATTATCAATCAAGGTAAAAAATAAAACTTGTAAGTGGCCACCTATGCCTTTGGTACCTCTATCTGCTCTGAATCCTGCTAGAGCATTGGTACAGGTAAATAGGATACCTATTATGATTATGGGTGATACGTTCACACCCCATATGTCACCCACGACAAATATAATTAATTACCTGTGCCCGTGTGGAAAAGCAACGTGTATTATACCTACACCGATAGTTTGTAGTTTGTTGACTGTAGAAGACCAAGGAGGTATTGGTCATCCACGTATATTATTCGCAACAACTAAAACTGTATTTGCATTTAAGCTTCCAATCGGAAGAGTAACTGATAAACTTGGTGCTCCTGCTGGATATGGTGGGTATCCTTGTAGCAGTAGAGTATCGTATGGATCACCCACTGTATTGGCAGGGTAAGATTTTTGCGTCTAAATATAGTTACAGTGAGTATATCTTATGTTAACAGCTGATTGTTCAGAAGAATTTCTCAAGAAAAATGTTCTGATAACCGACCCTAGGTATGATAAATACTTAAAGAGACGTGAAGAACTTAAGTCTAAAAAGGAAGACTCTAAAAAGTAATGGCATATCGTTTTAAAGCAGAAAGAAATTTATCACGTCAATTTCGTGATTTCAGTATGTCTATGAAGGCAAATCCTAATACTGAAGATTTTTCTGTAGTTAAAAATGAAAACGCTATTAAACAATCTATGAAAAACCTTGTTATGACAGGGTTTGGAGAGAGACCTTTTCAACCAGAAAAGGGTTCTCGATTACGTCAAATGTTATTTGAAAACTTTGACATTTTTATGTTAGAAGAACTTAAGGAAGAAATTATCAATACTATTGGTAGACTTGAACCACGAGTAACCGTGGGAGCAGTCAATGCTAATATTGATGAAGATAATAACTTAGAAGTTGAAGTTGAGTATGTAATTATTGGTGAGAGAATCACTCAAACTGTAGATTTCCTATTGGAACGTACTTAAAATGGCAGCAATTCCGTCAAATTTAACATCACTAGACTTTACAGAGATACGTGAGTCTATCAGATCGTACCTGCGAACACGAGATGAGTTCACAGACTATGATTTTGATGGATCTGCTGCATCATACTTACTCGACGTTTTATCATATAACACATACTATGCTTCTTTCAACGCTAATATGGCGATGAATGAGGCGTTTCTTGAGTCTGCAACAATTAGAGATAATGTAGTTAAGATTGCAAAACAGTTAAATTATACGCCAAGATCAATAAAAGCACCGAAAGCTTGTATAGCATTTAGTGTACAGACTGGAACTGTGGGTTCTGGTTCAACATATCCCGCAAATGTGACTTTGAAAAAGGGTGATGTGTTTATTTCCAGCACTAATGGTAGTGGATATACATTTACATTACCATCTGATTTGGTTGCAACGGTAGATCAGTCTTCAGGTGTTGCTACTTTTGCTAAAGTTGTCATTTATCAAGGTAACTTACTTACATATGAATACGTTGTTAATGATGTTAAAAAGAGAAATTATCTAGTTCCTGCGGATCAGATTGACACGGATCTACTAAAAGTATCAATTTCACCCAACGCACAGTCAGAAGAGATTGATACGTATAACCTTGTACAGAATATTGTAGATGTTGATGGTTCTACTCGTGGATTTTTCCTTGAAGAAGGAGATGATATGCGTTATAGTGTTGTCTTTGGTGATGGTGTTATCTGTCGTCAACTAATATCTGGTGAGGTTATTAAACTAGAATATGTTAAAACTGAAGGTACTGCTGCTAACGGATGTAAGAAATTTACCTTTATAGGTAGATGTATGGATTCTGAGGGTAGATTTGTACCAGCAGCAAATATATCCTTAGTGACTGTTGATGGTGCCCAAGATGGTGAGGACATAGAAACTACCTTAAGTATTAAATTCAATGCTCCAAGGGCATTTAACAGTCAAAACAGAGCAGTTACAGAGTCAGACTACGAATACATTACTAAAAAAGTCTATCCTGCTGCTAGATCAGTTACTGTATATGGTGGGGAAAGATTACAACCACCTGTTTATGGTAAGGTATACATTTCAATTAGGACACAAAGTGGAGCATTACTTAACACAACAACGAAAAAGAGAATCAAGACTGATTTACTTAAATATTCCATTGCAGCAATCGAGCCTGTTATTGTCGATCCCATTACACTCTACATTAGACCTAAAACTTGGGCGTTCTTTGATGGTAATAAAACTGTACTCTCAAATAATGAGGTTGCGTCTAAAGTTCTGGGGGCTATCGATCAATACAATAGTCAAGCAGAGTCAACAAGATTTAATGGACGTATTGACCAAAGTGCATATCAATCAATGATAGATTCCTCTGATCCTTCGATCAGTGGTAACGTGACACATATGTCACTTGGTATGAATATTGAAGGATTTGCATTTGGATCAACATTCTCCAAATGTGTGGATTTCAATAACGAAATATCTAATCCTAATGACCTATCTGGCAGTAGTTCAGGTGGTTCAGGTACTAATGGATCTGATGGTTCTTGTACACCTAGATACTCTACAGTGAAGACTGGTACATTCTATGCTACTGGTTACACTGAAGCGTTATTAGCAATAGCGGGTGGTGTCAATGCAACTTCCATTGCATCGTCATCTTTGATACAAAACGACACATCTTCACTATTGCCAGTAAATATTCGTGACGATGGTTACGGAAAACTTATTATGGTAACTAAAGTTGATGAAACTGAGGTTACATTGAAAAAGGATGTTGGAACTGTCGATTATAAAAACGGACAGGTATGTATTGGACCTGTTGACGTTCATAGTACACCTGATGGTACTACTAGAATTCCAGTTTCTATCATTCCTGCTTCTGGAAATATTAATATTGGAACTGGTTTGGATCCAACCATTTTCAATCCTACAGTACAAACTATCGATTACACTATAGACGGAACAAACGTTCCTACTTTTGACCCATTCGACTTTACTGCAATTAACTTCGATGGAACTCCGATAAATATTATTGATTATCCAACTACAGTATACGAACTCCCAGAGTTTAACTCTTGCTTCTAGGTCATAAAGTAGATGAAGGCAGTAACAGTCTCACATAGAATTCAGGATCAAATTCCTGAGTTTATAAAAGAAGATAACAAACAATTTGTTGCCTTTTTAGAGCAATATTACAAATCTCAAGAAAAATCGGGTAAACCCTACGATATTCTTGGGAATATTCTGCGTTATGCAGATATTGGGTCTGGAGAATTCGATCCAAACTTCTTATCGTCAAAATCTGCTGTTTTAGAAGCAGTTGATCCGACTCAGAAGAAAATTGTAGCAGAAAATGTTAATTATTTCTTAGAAAAAGACGGAACTATACAAATTGACAATGAAGTCGTATTTTATGAGAGCGTAACTCACTCACCAGACATTATTTTCACACCAGGTGTTAATAAACAAGAATTTGATAGAAAGATACAAGAATTTGAACCTATATCAAGCCAATTTGATGGAGTAAAGACAGAATTTGAATTAAGGTTACTTGGGGATCCAGTTTCACCTCAAAGTTCACAATATTTACTTGTAGTCGTCAATAATGAGTTCTTATTCCCTAATATAGACTATTTTGTAGAAGGAGATAAACTTCGCCTTGTAACGCCTCCTGTTGCCCCTACAGGAGAACTTACAGGTGCTATCAATACAGTTCGATACCTAATTGGTTACACAAGTATACCGATCAAGACACTAGATACGATTACTGTAGCAAATACTGGTAAAGAATTTCACCTTCTTGAAGGTGGAGTAAGTTATTCACCTCTATCTACTGTTTCTACTGTTGTAGTTGTAGATAAGGTTGAAAAACGTCCATTTGAGCAATATACTGTATTTGAAGATAAGTTAATATTTAAAACAAATGTTCCAGAAGGTGCTTCTATAGTTGTACGTTCTATAGAATTGATTGCACCTCAGTTTGGTTCGGGTGCGAGTGCCATATCACAAATTGTCGGAGATGAAGTAAATTCAGTAATCGTAAAAAATGGTGGTAGCGGATATAGGTTAAGTTTTTCTCCTAGAGTCAGTATTGCCTCAAGTCTTGGTACAGGAAGTGGTGCAACTGCGGAAGCACTTGTAAATGGTATCAAAGAGACTACATTACTATTCTCTGGACAAGGATACTCTGCAAACAACCCCCCTACAGTTGTTGTAGACTCTCCTGCTGATCCAGAAGGTACAACTGCTACTATTAGAGCAATAGTTGACGATACTATTGAAGGTGTATCACAATTAATAGTTGACAGTTCAGGAAGTGGATATGATCGTATTCCTTCAATCAAATTTATCAATCCAGGTGGTGCACAAGTAAGTTCTCCATTGTTAAACGATACAAGCATCAAAGCAGATTCATTTACTGTTATTGCTAAAGGTTCAGGATATTCATCACCTCCATTAGTGTATTTGGATCCTCCTACTGGTGAAAATGCTATTGTTGCTAACTGTGTTGCTACAATCGACTCTGATGGTATGGTAAACGGTGTTACTGTAGTTTCAGGAGGACAAGGTTACACTAGCGTTCCTAGAGCACGTATTATAGATCCTGTTGGTGCTCAGATACTTGATGTTAGTGTAACTGGTGGAAGAGTTACCAATATTGAGTTATTGACTGGCGGTAAGGGATATACTGATGCTCCTTCTGTTTATATTGTTGATAATAGAAAGGATGTTGCAAACGAACCTATAGGTGGTACAGGAGCAACTGCGGTTGCAACCATATTCAACGGAGAAATTACTGATATCAACATAACCAGTTTTGGAACTGGATATTCAGATACAGAACCTCCTCAAGTTTTTATTGCTGCTCCTCCTGCTCCAGAAGCGTCTTGTGACGTTGGTTTTGGTGAAGTTACAGGTTTCACTATTCACAGTAAAGGAAAAGAGTATCAACCGTCTGCATTTATTAATTGTAAGCGTGGTGTTTCTGCTGTAACCAGTTATGACCAAAAAGGAAACCAGGTATACTCTAAAGAAGCAGATACTATACAGTCTTCACACGCTCCTGCTGCTGCGATTTCAAATTTAGATACCTTATTTGCTAAAGAATTATATAAACGTTACGTAAATCAATATCTACCAAATGCTGAGATTAACTATGAAACAGTCAATGCTCCGCAAATAATTAAAACTATTAGTGATTTCTACGCATCAAAAGGTACTAAGATATCAACTCAGTATCTTTTCAAGATGCTGTACTCTGAAAATGTTGATGTTTCTTATCCAAAAGATGAGGTTATCAAACCATCTGCTGCAACTTGGAACGTAGATACCGTACTTCGTGCTGATTTAATCAGTGGGTCTCCAGAAGATCTACAGGATTCACAACTTGTGCAGTATATTGATCCTGTTGATTCATCAGTACAATCAGCTGTAGCATTGATCGAAAACGTAATTGCAATCAACACTGGTGTTGGTACTGTCTACGAATTAGCAATATCTGAAGAAACACTACTAGGAAGGTTCACAATACCGTATAGAACTACGCTTGTTGAACCATTATCTACTACTGAATCAATTATTACAGTTGACTCTACTATTGGTTGGCCAGAAAGAAACGGTACAATCCGCATCAATGATAGCGAAGTAGTGCAATATAAGGAAAAAACACTCAACCAGTTTATAGAATGTACACGTTCTAAGAACGGAGTGGTAGAAGATTGGGATGCTGGTACTACAATTTACTCAGATATCTTTGTATATGTTAACCTAGGTGCGTCAAATGAGATCAAATTACGTGTTTTAGGTATTGCAGACGCAAAATCTACTGTATTGAATGACACTGGTTCATATTACTTACCAGGTGACAAACTAAACGTTGCATCTCTAGGATCTACATCTATCGATCAAAGAATTACTTCTTGGTTGTATAATGTTAAAAAACTCATTAGTGTCACTGGAATTACACCAGGTGGACTTAATAATCAGACTGCTACTGTTACTTGTTCAAATAATCACGGTCTTCTTGTTGGTGACTCTGTAACAATCTACGGTGCAAACCCAACAGTCTATAACGGTACATTCATCGTTACATCACGTATCAGTCAAACAGTATTTGAATACGCTATCCCAGCTCCATCTGATGCTTCTCCTCAAGGTAATATTTTATTATCTGTTGACTTGAATAAAGGAAAATCTACAGAAGAGGGTATAAGTGTTGCTATCAAAGACTTTACAACAAACGTACAGAACACATTCTTCAATACACAGTATGCTTATATTGCATCATCTGGTATACCAAACTACGAAGTAGGTCCGTTTGTTGGATCAGCACTGTTACCAGGAAACCAACGTAAACTTGTACGTATACCACGTGTCATAGAAACTGTATCAAAACGTGATGAAACATCATTCGGTCCAATTGGTGCTTGGGTAAATGGTGTATCTGCTTGGTCTTATAAGTCAGAATCTAAGATTAAGTTTGGTGGTGTTACAGGAATTACTATTGTATCTTCTGGTTCAGGATATGATGCTGCAAATCCTCCTATTATAGAAATTACTGGTGGTGGCGGTACTGGTGCTGCTGCAAGTGTTATTGTAAACGGTGCTTTAAGTGAAATTGAAGTAAGTAGTGGTGGTACTGGTTATACATCATCTCCTCTAGTTTCTATTGTTGGTGGAGGTGGATTTGGTGCTACTGCGACTGCTGTTATAACAAATGGCGTTGTATCAAGAGTTCTTGTTGAATCACCAGGTCAAGGATATACATCGCAACCTGATGTTTCTATATCAGGTGGTGGTGGATCAGGTGCTACTGCTACTGCACAAGTTCGTGGTCCAATTCAATCAGTATCAATATCATCTTCTGGATCTGCATATACTTCATCTCCTACAATTAAGTTAAACTCAGGTGAAGGTGCTGTAGCACAACCAATCATTATTAATGGTAGAATCGTCTCTATTGCTATTATTGCTGCTGGTGATGGATATACAACTGCTCCAGAGATTGTAATTAATGGAGATGGATATGGTGCTGTGGCAAGAGCAACAATAGGTAGTGTTGGAGAAGATAGAGGAAAGGTTATTGGTGTTACTGTTGTAAACAGAGGTATTGGATATACAACAGGAAGTACAGTTATTCGTCTTGATGCAGTTGGTGGATTTGGAACATTTACTGCTAATGTCTTTGAATGGACTCGTAATCTTCAACAAGAACTTGGAGCAAACTTTGATTCAGCACGTGGTTACGTATTTGCAGGATATAACACTCAATATGGTGGTGAGTATGCACACGTATCAGATCCAAAGCAATTAAGATACGTTCTAGGTGATAATGTATTTAAGAATCAGTCAACTCAGTTATTACAAGAATTATCAACAGGATTTTTACATTCTCCTATTTTAGGGTGGGCATTTGATGGAAACCCAATATACGGTCCTTATGGATACATTGACGCTACAAACCAATCATCTGGTGTACGTCGTATTAGATCTTCATATAAAATTAAACCAATACTTCTTTTTGACAGTGCAACCAACCCCAATCCAATTAGAGTAGATGGTCCTCTACTAACAGAATATCCAGCAGGATCATTTATTGAAGACTATGAATATGCTTTCCAAGAAGGTGACTTAGATCAGTATAATGGGCGTTTTTGTAAAACACCTCAATATCCTGAAGGTGTGTACGCATACTTTATTGCTATTGACGCATCAGACGCTGGTAATCCTGTGTTCCCATACATATGCGGTTCTTCATTATATTCACAACCAGATGAGTGGAACTACAGTCAGAATGCTGTTCAAACAAATATTCCGTCAGATGTTGTTAGATTTAGAGATCCTTATGAGAATGTTGACATTGATATTGACCGTCAACCAAACCAAGATACTGATATACTTGTAACTGAAAATGGTCTTGAGTTAATCTTTGAAATCGAAGATACTAACCGTGATGGTGTCATCAATAACTTAGAATCTACTACACCTTTTACTATTGCAGAAGAACCTGTATTACAATTATTTGATTACTACCCTAAAGTATCTACAAGATCTGAAGTTGATATTGATATTGAAACTACTACTAAATTTGAAGATGCTCAAATAGATGGATTTGTTATTGAAAATCCAGGTATCTCTTATAAAGTTAGTGATAAATTATTCTTTGATAATACAGACACAGAAGGATTTGGTGCTTCTGCTAAAGTAAGTGCTGTTGCTGGTCTTTCAATACAAGGATATAGTTCTTATATGATGAACGATCTTCCTTATGGTCGTATTACCACTGCAACTGAGCACGAATTGCGTACTGGTGATGAGATTATTGTTGATGAAACTCCAATATTAGATTCTACAAATAAAACATATAAAGTTAAAGTTATACCTGGTGTTGAAAATGTTACCATAACTCAGACAGGTTTAGGTTATTCTGATGATCTTCCACCAACATACGAACTAATATCTTCTCAAGGTCAAGATTTCCAGCTTACTTTGAATAGAACAGATGCTGGTGCTGTTAATAGAGCTAATATTGTCAACTCTGGTTCAGGATACTCAACAGCAAATCCTCCACAGATTAGAGTATCACATCCACAAAGATATAAGAAAGCATCATATTTCTTAGCATTCTTAAAAGAAGCAGCAGGAGTTGTTTCTATTAATGATATTCAAGTAGCAGATGATCGTACATTCTATGTCTGTGGAGATAGTGCTGTACCTGGTGGTGATACATCTGGTATGCTTGCTAAGTTTAATAGTGATGGTCGTCTTCTTTGGAAACGTGCTTTAGTTCCATCATTACCAGCAACAGGAACTAAGAACCTTAGTTTCAAGTCAGTATATGTTGAGAACTCAAATCCACATAACATCTACGTTATTGGTGAATTATCTCCAAACACAACAAGTCTTGTATATAACCCTGATGTAGTTGTTATCAAATATCAGTCAGGTTTTGATAATGCTAATAATCCTGATGGTATTGTTCAATGGCAACGTGATATTGCTGGTATATCTGGTACTACACGTAGAGATTATGCTACAAGTATACATTTAGATCAACTTGGTAGAGTTATGATCGGTGGTTACACTGATTCAAACTCACTCAGTCCTGATGATATGTGGGTTGCATTACTTGATTTAGATGGATCAGTAATGGAAAAACGTAAGATTGCTTCTTCAACAAGTAATGAGCATCTACATCAATTACTTTGGAAGGCAAATGATACATTCTTATTCTGTGGTATTAGTGATCCAGCTGGAGCTAGTGATATTATCCTTGGTGAAACATTCTATGATGGAGTTACCATTGAGGTTCAGTGGAGTAAAATTATAACCAACAGTAGTTACAAGTTTACAGATCCAAAAATGTCTATCGACGAATATGGATCAGTTTATGTAACTGCTACTGCTGTTGACACTAATGGTAAAAACTATGGTGTTATTTACGTTAAATTTGATAATGATGTATATACTTCCTCAGTCCTTAGTAAAATGTTCGTTCCTTCTGGAACTTATACGAGTTGTAAGAATGGTGGTGTTAAATTTGACGTATTTGGTAATATAGATCTTTCTTGTTCAGTTGAAAGAGATTTCAATAATGTAGAATCTGTAACCAGTAAAATATCTTGGAATACAGGAAACATCCTTAATTCTGCCACTGTATCTGAAACAAATGGTATTGGATATGACGCAGTTGTAGTTTCTAGTGATAACTCAGGTGATACACTTGTTGCTGGTAATAAAGTAGAATCTGTACAACTAGCAATATTTAACTGGAATACTGCTGATAATTTATTTGATGAGACATATAATGACACTCTTGCCACTGCTTCTAACAAAGCGTGGTATGCAACTGGTAATGCTGTAATAGATCAAACTAAAAAGTATGATGGCACATCTGCTATTAAGTTAGATGCTCCAAACTCCTTGGTATTACAATATGGTGCTGATGTTGCAACATCTTGGACTGTTGAAGGTTTCTGGGCATTAGGTACTACACAGTATGCAGCAAATAATACAACACCACATTTATACACTATAACAGACAACGTTGCTAATGAAGTTAAGGTTGGTCTTGATGCTTCTTCTGGTGCTAATGCTGGTAAGGTATTCTTAGTTCTTGGTGGAGCAACAATATACTCAACTGCTACTACTTACGTAACACCTTTTAATGCTGAAGCATTTGTACACGTTGCATTTAGTAAAGAACGTGTTGGAGTTGGTAATTACGTTTATAGAGTATATGTTAATGGTGTTGAAGCAATAAACAACACAAGTACAACAGTTGATGTTAATCTAAAAGATGTAACTATCGGACCTAAAGGTACTCCAAGTTCTTCTGATAGTTGGATAGGATGGATTGATAACGTTTCTGTATCACAAACTGCTACAAGAATTGAAGCATATACACCAGCTCTAGTAACTGGTACAAATACTACAACTCAAGCATTTGTCTATAAAATTGATAAAGATAAAACAAAACTTGGTTCCTTTAACCTAAACACTGTAGAGACAGGGCATACCTTATCCGTCGCCTCCAATAGCAGTTATACGTTTAATACCCAATCTACCACTATTAGTCCTTGGGCAATAGGTCCTGCTGGTATTCAAATCCTTGATTATGGTGATGTTGTTGCAAACCACGTACCAGGTTCATTAACATTCTCATCTACTGATGAATCATTTGCAAATAGAACTGCAACTATCCCAACACCAGGTGGTAAGAAATTACTTCTTACAACTACTGTTATACCTAAGTTCTACTTTAGAGATGCAGTATATTCATCAATTGACCTTGTTAAGACAATTACATTCAATCAGAATGCAACATTTACTAAAGGTTCTACATTACAACAGTATTCTGTTATTGGTGGATCTGATGTAATTAGTGCATATGGTGTAATAGTTGATGTTGGAGTAAATAATGTCAAGATTGGTAAGATTATTGGTAACTTTGATACAACAAAACTACTGAAATCAACTGCTAATGACGTAAACGAGTTGCCTCAGAGTTTTGTAGAAGAAAGTACATATCCACAATGGGTAACTAATAACCCATATACTACTGGTGACATCGTTTATAACGATAAAAAGTGGTATACTGCATCATCTACTGCTACATCTGGTACTATTGCACCTGTTCATAGTGGTGGTACAACAACTGATGGTAACGTAAACTGGGCATATACATCACCTTCAGGTATTTTTATAGTAGATCTTGCTAATACTTCTTATGGCGGTGGTACTTTAAATCAATTTGCTTCTTGGAAACCATTCGCAGCATCTGATTACACTATTAAGATTGAAGAAATCTATTCTGATTCTACCTTTATTAAAGGAGATACTATTGATGCTGATGCTGTTAACCTAACTTTCTCTATTGATGCAACTGGTAAGGTAGCAACATTTGGTGGATTGCTCGGTGTTAAGAAAATTAGCATTGCTGCAACACTTAATAAGGACGTTGTACCTACAGGATCACTTGCAAATACAGATATTGTTTATTGTTCTGCTACAAGTAGACATAATTTTGAAATTAATGACATTATATTCACTGAGAACTTCTCTACTAATGAATATAACGGTTCATTCTTTATTAAAGAGATATTTACTTCAAGAGACTTTACATTTAATTTGAGAAGCACTGCTGTACAAGATCCTACCTTCTCTGGTACTGGATCTTCAGTATCTAATGTCAATATATTTGCAAAACACCCTAAATTACTCTTTGTTAGAGGTCATCAGTACATCTTTGACCTTGATGACTCTTCTAACTTAGGTTATTATTTGTCATTCTCCAAGGATAACCAGTTTAAATTGGAATATCCTTTCATTAACATCTTGAGAGAAGGTACACCAGGTTTTACTGATGATGATTCACCAACTCCATTAGTTAAGTTTATTATTAATGAAGATGTTACTAACATCTCATACTACTTTGATCCGTCAAGAACTCTTTCATCCAACTCCCCTGTTGGTGAAGGATCATTCATTGACGTTATTCCATCTCCTTATGCAGGAACATTCACTGTAACAGGAACCAGCAACGCTGGAAAAACATTCGATTTCGCATTATTAAATGAACCAGAAAAAACTTCTGCTGCTGTGGGGAACAATGAATTCGGTTTACCTCGTAGTTCTTACAGTACAACATCTTCAAAAGCAATTGGACCAATTGCAAGCATTAAACTGGTAAATCCAGGTGGATTCTACCAAAAACTTCCTATTGTTAGTGATATTGCATCTAACAGGGAAATTGAAAAAGTTCGTATCACCAATGGTGGTACTGAATATGTAAATGGTATCTATTACAACGTTCCTATCAGTGGAGATGGTGAAGGTTCTACTTGTAATATCACAGTTACTGATGACGGTGACTTTACTGGTGTTATCACTGCTGTTGAACTAACATCTGCTGGTAAAGGATATACTACTGCATCTATTGACATTGACGCTATACCTGGCATCTTAGGACCTCTACTTGCTGGTTCTGGTGGTATTCTTGATGTTGTGATTCCTTCTGAAGGTTCAGGTGCATCTGTATTCTTACAAGGTAAATCAATTGGTAAGATTAAGAAACTTAAGAACAATGAATTTGGTTTCGGTTATTCTCACGACTATACACTAAAACCTGAAATAACTTTCCCTGTAAACCTTCAACTGTTTAATACCGCTTTACTAGCACAAATTAAGATAACTGATCCAGGTTCTGGATATACTTCAGTTCCTGCTGTTGTAATCGAAGGTGGTGGTGGTTCTAATGCTAGTGCTGAAGCAATAGTTAAGAATAACAGACTTTCCGAGATCATTATTAAAGATCCAGGATCAGGTTACAGTTCTGAACCAGAAGTTACACTTAAGTCAGAATTTAACTACGTTGTTAACGTTGATTTAGGATATCTACAGTTTAACTTCCCACACGGTATAACAAACGGAGCACAAATACAATTAAGAGCAGAAGATCTTGGATCTACAGTTGGTATTCTACCAAAACCAAGTTCTGCTGGTTTGGTCAGTCTATCTGCTAACCAGACATACTATGCTATTGCTGGTGAAGCAAATTCACTTGAATCTGACCAGTTACGTATCTCTTTAACACAGTTAGATGCTGAATCTGGTTCTTACATCACATTCTTGACACAAGGTGAAGGTAGACAGGTTCTTTTAACTGAAGTATTTGGTGGTCAAGCAACTGCTATCGTTGAAACATCTCGTTTCTTAGAAGGTGAACTTGTTTATCAAGGTTCTTCACTTGAACTTGCATCTGCCACAGGTTATGTTTCTACTAACGAAGGTTGGCAGATCGGACCTAGAATCCTTAAACTTGAGAACTATGATGGTGAATGGTTATCTGGTGAGCGTGTAACAGGTCAGGTATCACGTGCTTCTGGTTTGATTGATAACCTTTCTATTGCAAGAGGTACACTTGAAATTGCATCTCTAACCACAACACCAGGTCAGTTTATCGATGACGTTGGTAAACCATCTGAAATTGTTCAGAAGATTCAAGATAGTTACTTCTATCAGAACTTCTCCTATGTTATTAAGTCTCAAACACCTATTAACCAGTGG
>VMHT01144653.1_pt1 | contig 20146 bp, 26 predicted proteins | sample 4693611 | NCBI WGS metagenome assembly VMHT01 (sample SAMN12280063, study PRJNA550983) | marine metagenome | isolation source: seawater sampled from same location over 5 years 0.02-0.2 micron viral filtrate | place: USA: collected off the coast of southern California halfway between the port... ...
ACCATAATCAGGAAGGTAAGTTTCAAAATAAAAACTTCTGCCAGGAATAGATTTAGCACTAACCCAGACACCTTTTACGAATTCCCCATGTCCATCTTGATGATCCCTTAAATATTCTCGTCTGACCCATACGTCTACAGAAGGTAAGTTACAAATTAAAGTGGACATTAATGCATAGTCACCAAAGGTAGTGAGAATGAAGTATCATGGTAGTCACCAGATTCAATAAAATCTCTTGTGACTATTTGTCTTTTTAAAACACCATCTTCTATTCTATATGTTATTAGTTCTTGTCTAATAACACCTTCGGTGCTTTGTTCTAAACACTGCTTAAAAGGTCCATCTTCCATTATATAATACCTTTCGTATATCCGTTCTGTCTTGTATATGTTAGCACATCTTTTCTATTAGCAACATCGTTTACATAAGAAACATGTACCCATCCAGAGTTCGGGTCAATACCGTCCCAACACTCTAGTATTAATTGATCAAAATTTAAATTGTTTTCTATATATTTTGCTAGGTCGTAATTACTTACGCCATATATTTCTATGTCTGCTGCTTCTCCATCACAATGTTGTGAGGTGGATTTTGATCCAATAGCTTCACACAAAGCAACACTTCGATAGCCCGAATTAATATTTATTGGTTTGGCAAATGCTGATCTAACTCTTTCTAGTACATTATGACACAAAGATTCCATAGCCATAACATGTATTTCGTTAGGTTTATTAGTTATGCCTTTTCTTTCGGCTGTCTGTGATTTAGTAAATTCTGTTAATGAAAAGTTGTCTGATAGTTTCACGCTGTTCTCCTAGCAATATCCATGTTCTTTGCTACGCTTGTTGGGTCGCTTCCAAGAACCGTAGGACTAGTTCTAGTCACTGGATTTGTTTGTATGTTAAAAGCATTAGTTACCATATTATTTATATCTATGTCCATATCTTTCGTATCAACAACTTGTTGAGGAGCAGGTTGAACGGGTTGAACGGGTGGTTGTTGATTTGAACTAAAGAAATCCATTAAGTCATCTGATGTTTCATTGCCTTCAATACCAAATAATGGTTCTTCTGGCTTTAAAGACATACCTCTTCTTAATTGCATTAATCTATTTAATTCTCCTTGTGGTATCAATATACCTTTTCTTCGAGCTTCTTCTATTTTTTTATCACTAGGTGTGAAAGGTAAGTATCTATTACGCAAGACAGCTTCTGTTTCATCAAGACCTAATCCAGCTCTTTTTAATTCTTTTCTTATCTCTGTTTCTGACATACCTAATTTTCTTAAATCATTTATGTCTATTGAAAACTGTCTGAAAGCTCTAAGTCTAGAATCATCGGCTCTTTCATAAGCAGTTATAAATTGATCTTTATCTGCCACATCTAAATTAACTGCTTCATTAAAAACACTAGCGGCATCAGATCTTGCACTTTTAAATTCTTGAGATTTAAAATATGCAATTCTTTTTCTATCTATTGTTTGAGTATTAAGACCAGTAAATGCTCTGAATAATTCTGAGCCAGTATCATATTGTCTACCTGTTGAAGGTTCTATTGAGTCTGAATCAAAAACTCCTCTTGCGAATCTACCTTTTTCTACAGACTTAACACCGTCTGGAAAGTTACCTCCAGCTATTCCAAATTCTGCACCAATAGGAACTCTGATGGGTATAGCGTTAGGCATTAATGTATTAAATATATGAACTAAAGATTTTTCCCAAGCAACTGATCCACTGTCACCTTCTCTATATACTTTCGCACCAGACATTGTTTCACCTCCTCTACCCGCCATATATTTTGGCATAGTATCTTGAAGTGCAGCAAAGATCATGGATTGATCTAAGAAAGGTTGTAAGTATTCAGTTAAACTTTCCCAAGCTATTCTTGAAGCAGTCTCTCCATAACCTCTATCTTGTTTACTACTTTCTCTGTATGTATTAAGCATAGTTCTATAACCTCTAGACAAAAGATCATAAGGGTTAGTGTGGCTAAAATCGATATATTCAAAATTGCCATCCTTATCTCTACCTACGGGTATAAATTGAGAATTTCTTTGCCAAGGAGCCGCTAGTCTATTAGCTGATTCAAGTTCTTCATCACTAGTATCTGTTAACTTTTGAGCAAATCGTTGAACACCATCACCTGCGACACCAAACGCAGTTAAACCCCCCATTAATCTTTTCATTCCTATTTCTCTAATAGCAAGTTCATCACTAGAAAGTTCTTTTGCAGCAGTATTTAAAATATTAAAACCAGTTCTTAATATTTCTGCGGGGAAAGCCACAAAGTTACCAAGAGGAACCATTCTTAGTCCTTTTATCAAGTCTGGAACTAATTCATAGTTAGGTACAAGATTACGAACATTATCTGCGGCATATCTTTTCATAGCCTCGTCAATAGTTTCATCGTTAGTTTTGTTTATAATTTGTCCAAATTTTATGTCTGCACCTAAAGGATCACCAGAGTTCATCATTTTTGTTCTAGCATTCCTAAGTTTGTTTAATTCAAACTGATAGTTATATATTTTCCAAACGTCATCACCACCTTTATATAAACCTTCTGCCGTATCCTTGAATCCTCTCCACAAATTAACCCCACCTCTTACAAAGGCTTCACCTTTTGTTTTAGCTTTTGGTTGTAATTTACTTGCTACATTGGAAGACGCTTCATTTGCAACTATGCTAGTGGGTGCTTGTATCCCTTTTAGTTCAGCAGCTCTTTGAACAGCTTCTCCAGTTGGGCCTGTGTCTCTGTACCCTAAACCTTTTTTTAAGTTTGCTTGTATCTCTCTTAATTGAGCCGAGCTACCAATAACACCACGCTTTTGTAGATCAACTAGAAAATCTAGTACTTCATCATTCAAATCATAGTCTATTATTGTTTTACCTTTTATTTTTAATTCTTTGTCAATAAGATCTCTTAGAACCATGTCAACCGATTCCATTACACCGGCACCTCTACCAACATTACCATTAGCTAACGCAAACATAGCGGCAGACGTTACGTTTCTAACTTGAGTAATTGGAGAAAGGATTGTCTTTACATATTGAGAGGCACCTTTTAATTGTAATAAAGGACCGTAAGTAGTTCTAAAAAAATCAACCATCGGCTGATGTTTCGAATTCACAACATTAGTCATAGCGTCAAACATAGGTCTTGGGATAGCATACCCATACATCTCACCGTAAACACTTCGACTAGTAGTTCCACCTTTGTTAGCACCTGCTTCTGCGTCTACTCCTAGTACAACATAATCCATTTTACCACCTCTGGTTCTCATGCTGTCTAAGATTTGCATCATTTCTTTTTGTCCATCGGGAGCTTGATCTAAAGTTCTTATTAAACCACCATTCTGAACTGTTGCATCTGGGTTTGCTGCTAATCGTTCTGCATTTATTTGATCGACTCTAGCTTGCATTTCTGCATTTGTATTAACATATAAAGGTATCTCATCACCTGCTCCTCCTCTTGCTAAACTATCTGCGTTTCTTGTGGCAGTGCCAATTATAGATGCATCTGCTGATCTTTTAAAACCAGTATAAAATGTGTCGGCTGCAATAAAGTTAGAAAGTTCTGCAATTGTATGTATGTAAGCTTCTTTAGGAGTTTTTATCTCTCCCATGATTGTCTTTATAACTTCATTATCGACTTGAGGTTTACTAACAACACCAGGGTTTAGTCTAACGACAGGTATACTTACACCCGTTGAAGTACCAGGTGTAGCATTTTTTAAACCCTTATAATGTTTAGTTACAATATCTATATAACGCTCTGCTTGATTAGGAGTTAACTTAACTTCTTTAGGTCTATTGTTTGCCGCTGCAGCTGTTGTATCTGCTTTCCAATCTGCTACAAAAGCATCGTCTATTGAATAATTACCACCTTCATCTTTTAGCATCTTTTGAGCATGACCTATATCAAGACCTTTGCCTTCAACAATTTGATCCACCAAAGATGATCTAGCTTGTGGTGCCAATTGAAATGTATCATCATTAAATATTTGATAAAGTCTAGATAAATAACCTCCGTTATTTATATTATTATCCACCATAGCTTTGAAATCGTCCTTCGTTAGCATACCAGTAATTCTCTCACCTTGTGTTATTTCCTCTGGTAAATTTCTAACTATACTGGATTCTTTAACTCTTTCTGATAGCCTATCGATGGCTTGTTTTGCTTTATAAAAAGAATCAAACAATGGTCTTGGTATATCTAACTCTGCATATTTTTTACCCTCAAGAACATCCATAAAATTATTGATGTATTTTTCTTTTGTATACACAGATTTGTCTGCATAGTCTGGATCTTTTAAAGCTTTTTTAATTTCTTTATCGATTTCTTTTAATTGTTTTTCAGCAAGTTTTATATCACCTTCAACGGCTGGGTTTACTAATGATTTTAATCTTGCAGTTGCTGGATCTAAAAAGGATCTATATCTAAAAACGGATACCGCCCTAGTGACTGCTTTGTCTAAACTATTTATAGACTCTCCTTTTAAAAATCTGTCTTCTTGTCTTTGTATAGCACCACCAACTACATCTGCTGTTGCACCAAGGGCTCTTGAACTCACTCCAGCACCAACACCTACACCTGCACCTTTGGCTGCACTTGCTAAAACATCTGCGAACTCTGGTATTTCTCCATCAATGGCAGAACCAACAACTTCATAACCTGCACCTACACCTGCACCCAATGAGCCTAATCCAACTTCTCTCGTGGTTCGTGCACCGAGTTTCGATGTCCCGCTAATGGTTGCACCTAAGACGGGTGGTAAAACACCTGCAAAAACGCTGCCTTCTAATCCGTGCATCATTTTATTATATATTCTTTTAGCCGCTAATTCTCTTCCTTCTAAACCTAAAGTTTCGTATGTTTGTGAGGGTCCACCTTCAAAAAAATCTGCTAAAGTTTGTGTGCCATCTGTTGAAACAAGAGTATCTGCAAGACCTGCCGCACCTATTTGGCGAGCCGCTTCACCAAACTTCTGACTCTTTGAAAGATTTAAAGCTCTTCCCTTTGGAGCCGTGCCTAATTGTTGACCGATTTCTCTGCCTCGTCTTTTACCACGGAACTTATCAAGTATAGATTGTTTGCCTCGTAACTCTGGTTGACCTCTGGCTATTTTTGCAAGTCTACTACCTTTAGCAACTATGTTAGCTGCAGCTATTCCAGGAATAGCAAATTGAGTTAAACCTTCTGTGACTTTACCTGCCGTGCCCGTTGGATCTATGTCCAATAAATCTCTAAAATCATTTCCAGCTTTGGTTACTGCTTCTGTGAAGTTGGTTCCCGCTGCAAGGTCAATTACACTAGCACCAAATTCGGCTATACCTTGAGGAATGGCTATTAAACCAGAACCTACACCCTCTACTATTTCTTGTACAGTACCTTCGTCCTCTGGATTTTCATAACTATACTCGTCAGTTTCTCCAGAAGCATCAGACTGCTCTTTTCTTATTATTTTTTCGGCTTCACCTTGACCAATTTCATTCGAGAAAAGATAGTCTACGCCATCTACGTTATAAGTATACTCAGCCATCTATTTTTACCTAACAAGAATATTTGAATATCTTTTTAATAATGTATCACCTTTTTTACCACCAGAAATTTCTTGTTTTAATTGTTCCTGTTGATCAACTGTTAAATCATTAATTCTAACTTTAGCTCCTTGTTGACTAGCAAAAGACAATATTAAAGGTAATTTATCATAGTTACTTTTAAGAGCATTTAATTCTTTTTGGAATGTTGCTGCATTTGTTCCAAAAGATTCTTTTACACCGTCATCAATACTATTGATATTTGGAAGATATATTGCTCCTATCTTACCCGATTTAGCGTATTCTCTGGCTTGCCATTTCATATCTGTGTTTGAACCTGCTGTAGACTTAGTAGTCGAAGACATGTCTAACAGAGATTTCTTTCCTTTAGGAGTCACATCAAATTGATCGAAGTATCCAGGACTGCCAAAAGGTATTTCTTCTGTAACGCCAGGCTTTAATTTTATATCTCCAGACTGTCTCAAGAAAACTATTTCTTTTGGTGTCGCTTTAGCTAAACCAAGTCTAAATGTTTTTTCTAAATTTTCTTTTTGAAAGGCTCTTGCTTGTTCGTCACCATCCATCTTTGCTAATGTACCTACCAAAGATACATTCCATTTAGCTCCATCCATTTTCATGTTATATGCAGCCATAGCTTTAGCTTTTTGATCTCCTACATACTTCATTTGAATGTTTAAAAGACCTTGTTCTTGTTGGATCTCTAATGTTTTCTTTGCTAGTCTTTCAGATTTCTCATCTTTTAATAATTTATACATAGTGTTAGCAGCATCTTTTCTATCTGCTTTTAATTCTGTTTTTAGTTTTCCTATGTCTTTACCATACTGATCTAAACCAAAAGAAAAACCTTTAGCTATGTTGGTTATAGCATTACCACTTTCGCCAGAAGCAACAGCCAGACCAGCTTTCATCATATTAAGCCAAATAAAAGCTTGTTTATCTTCATCGTATTGTTCATCTAATTGATCAGGATCAAAACCTAATAACTTAACGGCATCATCCTTCACATCAGCTAGAGTAGGTTCTTTACCATCTCTGTTAACAAGTGATGTGAAATTATTAATTCTTTGTTCAATCGTTTTGCCACCCATTTGATATTGATCAGCACTAGTGTTTGCACTTTCTAAAGCTCTAACAGCATCTTTTTGAATGTCAGTTACTGCATTTAATTGATTTTTAAAATCCTTTAGACCAGATCCTTTAGCATCAGAAGAGGTGGTATCTGTTGTTGATGGTTTACCTGCAAATGAAGGTCTTAATTTTTTAACATTGAATAAGTTATCTTTATCACCACCATCTATAATCTTTTTGTTAATATCATTAATATTAGGTTTTGGTTCGGAAAGAGAAGTATCGATTGTTTTATTTTTTTCTTCTTGTTTTCTTTTCAAAACTTCTAAAGGTGTTTCATTTTGTATCCCAACAACATCTGCGTCCAACCCTCCTCTATCCTTTATTGTAGTGGTGGTCGTCATTGGACTAGGAAACAATGAAGTCATCATACCACTTTGTGCTTTAACAGGTTGATTATTCATCATGGCTTGTTGTGCCGTGGTCATCAACTCTGGCGATGATGCAAGAATACCCATAGGTTGTTTAGACATACCCGCTTGACGAAACATTTTTCTATCTAATGGATTATTCATTTATTGTTTCCTCGGTGTACCAAACATGTTTTGAAAACCACCTGCTTGTCCTACGGCACCTAGACCTGCAATACCTAGACCTAACATTTGAGAACCCGTGCTTGGACCAGGAGTCGTGGATGTTGAATATGTTTGTTGTAACGCTGGAACACCTCTGAATATATCAGACATGAAACCAACTTGTTGATAAGGTAACGCTTGTTGTGCAAGTGAGTTGGCTCTTGCTACATCAAATTCTCTCTGTGTTTGACCTTGACCAAGTGCTCCAACACCTAATAATGAGTTCACATCTTGAACACCCATTTGTTGTCCTAGTTGTCCTAGTCCCGCTGTTGCCGTTCCTAGTTGTCCTATTGAAGTTCCGAGTGCACCAGTTGTTTGACCCAACTGTCCAGTAAGTTGAGCTTGTCTTAATTGTTGTTGTGCTGCTTGTTGTGCGGCATTTTGTGCTTGAGCAAAACCTTGAGATCTTAATTGTGAACCAGTTCTAGCTTGTTGGTCTAAAACATTCGCTGCAATCTCACCTTGAGCTATACCTTGTCTTGATCCTCCAAAAGCACCTGCACCCACGGCACCTGCACCTAATTGATTTTGCTGTTTGGCTCCTTGATCTGCAATGTCTTGATACTGTTGCTGTATTACAGACTCCATGTATGGATCCATAAAGTCTTGATAAGAAGTAGGTGTGTAATCTGCTTGTCCCGCTTGTCCAATTGCAGACCCTATTGTACCAAGTCCAGTACCAAGAGCCTCGATCCCTGTTCCAACAGCTTGAGAACCTTGTTGAAGATAAGGTTGAAAAGATCCGACACCTTGCATTGCACTTGTTATAGCTTGTTGTTGAGCCTCGGAAAGACCAGCTACTTGCTGGTCAGCATAAGGCATTTGTGATCCTTCACCTGTTAAAGCCTTTGCACTAGCAAATATATCAGCTAAGTAATCTTCTTGGAAAGGAGCTAACCTTACAATTTGTTCTTGTTTAACTTCTTGTGGGTCTGCCATTATGCGGCTCCTTCTAATTGTGACATCATGTCATACATTCTTGCGGCTCCAACATTTCTATCTCCACCACCTGCACCACGGACTGCTTTTGCAGTTAAGACAAACTCACCATCGGATAATCTAGCAGGCACAGAATCTGATGTTCCTGTTCCAGGTCCTTCAACTTCACCTCCCGCTGCCGCCATAATACCTACATCATCCTCATCATTTTGTCTTTTTCTATTGTCTTCAAAGTATTGTCTACGCTCATCTTCATCATCTAAATTATACATCTTATCGCCAATTCGTCCATACCCTAATCTAGTTTTGCCTACGGCAAAAGGACGTTGTTCTTTACTTGTATATACTTCATCATCAATACCAGATAGTCCAGCTAGCCCTGCACTCCCTATTGCAAGTGATGTCATCGGATTATTTTTTATTATATCTATAATACCTGTTGAGGATCCAGATTTAGCAATTTCTTTAATTGGGTTGCCCGTGACAACGTCCGTGGTAACTGGCGATCTAAAAGGAGATTCAGCCGTACTAAACTTAAATCCTTTTCCAAAATCTTTACCACCCATCGCATACGTTGTGGCACCTGCAAGTGCTGCATTCTTCAAAGCTTCTTCTGCATCTTTACCTGCTGCAAGAGACCCGATCCCCGATCCGATTGATGCACCCACTGGACCACCAAAGTACATTCCTATGGCACTACCAATTACTGGTGCAGCTTTCTTTAATGTCTTAGTGATGTTTCTAAAAATACCCATAGTCTATACTACCAATTAATCGTTTATTTTTCAATCCTATAACGCTGTTGTATTTCTGCTCTGTGCAAACTCTTGTATGCTTGCTACAACATGTAATCTATTTCCTGTTGCCGCTTGGACTTTTAATATTTCTGTGCCTTGTAAAACAAGATTATGTGTTAATAACTCGACTGTGGCATTAGCACCCACTGCTGCAACTTTAAATAAGCTGAAAACATCGCTACCATTTGTAAGTGTTACTGTTATTGTATCTGCATTACCCGAATCTTCTGAAACTAAAATAGAATTAATAACAGAAGCATTGAAATCTGCATCACTAGGAGCAGTATAAAGAGTGACTACACCAGTACCTGTTAGATCAGCTTTTGCATTTGTTATATTCTGTATATATTGAGGTATTGCAGTAATAAACATTATCGTCTTCCATCTGGTCGTATATCCACACGAGGAGTTCCAAGCTTCCAAGACACTCCTTGGTTCGTGGACTCTAGCTTCATGTTGAAAGCTCTACCTCTAAGTCTAACATCTACAATATCAGTAAACTGTTCTATTGGAGTTGATGATGTTCTAGTTGATGCTCCAGAAGAATTAGTTGTATAGGGACTTCCAGGTCCATTTCTAGCTTGTAATGTAAAAGTTACAGTAGGATTTTCTTCTGATGTTGATCCTTCGAATGTAATGTCTGGTATCAACTGACGAATAAAATTAAATTGATACCCATCTCCTATATCTATCTGACTAGATTCAACGGATGCAGTCATAGCAGAACCATCGTCATCGTTACCGTTTTCATGATCAAATAAATATTGAGAACCTGCTCCAATAGGAAATTGTCTTACACCTCTATCATGCCAAGCAGTTCTACTTAGTGTTCCGTAGTACCATGTTTGATTAGCATAATTAAAAATAACATATTTATCATTTTCACTAGAACTAGCGGAAGGATAAAACCACCACACCTCTGACCATTGTGAATTCACACCAGCACAAACTTTTTCACTTTGAGAAAAATTAAAATCTAAAAATACTTTGTCTCGTACAGTACAAGGTAGTTGTTGAGCTCTACCACCATTGAAAATATAAAAGTTTTCTTTACCCATCCACAGAACACTTTCATCAACAGCTATAGCAGATTTGGAACTTATGATAGTTATGTTTTTGGATAATTCTTGTAAACCAAAAGTAAAAGGAGGACCTATAAATCTCATAGAAAAAAGACTTCTATCTGTAAACACTAGTATTTGTTGTTTCGTTTCTACTGCTTGTATAAATTCAGATCCACTACTTAGTCTTAAATCACCTGCTGTGTTTGTCGCAGTAGGAGTAAAATCAACCAAAGACTCTTGAGAACCAAAACGTATTAACAATGGATCTTGGACCGTGGTTCCCAGAGTGTTGGCTCCAAAAACAATAATGTGTCTGTCTATATCAGAAACCATAACTTGTCTGCCAATTGTAGGTACATCAGAGGCACCAGCTTCAGAAGAAAGTGCTACAGCTCTTGAGTTCAATCCATCTGATTTATCCCAATAAAAAATACCGCCATCTCTTGGATTTATAAGTAAATCCTCACCAAAATTATCATGAGTCCACATACGAACATTTCCAGTTGTTCCTGTGTCTGCTGCTTCTCCCCAACCAAAAGTTGAAAGATCTGCGTTGATTCCACTGAAACCACCCGCTCCCCAACCATTACCACCAACAGTTGTGTTAAGACCTACATTGATTTGATAAGAGGCATCTCCACCCGAACCACCGTTACCACTATCTGAACCATTTGCAGTTACAGTACTACCACTTGTATCTTTTGCAGTGATCACAAAACTATTAGCATTAGTTATTGAGTCTATTGTATATTCTTGATTTAAAACATCGGCTATAATTAAACCACCTAAACTAGTGGCACCAGCGAAAGTAACAAAGTCTCCTTGAACGGCACCGTGAGAGCTATCAGTAACTGTGATACTTGAAGAACCATTCGTAGCTGCAAAGGTTACACTGTTTGTTGAAGTTTTACGAATAGGTGTTACGTCCGTGAATAAGCCGCCTTCTTCTACATAATACTTTAAATGTGTACCTACACCCATGTAGTTTGAACCATCTAGTGCCACATAATTATGTAAGGCTCTCGCTGTTCCCAAATAAGTATTAGAAGAATGTTTAACCCAACCCCCTATTTTTTCTGGAAAAGGAGTATAAAATCTTACCTTTTCACAATCAAAAAAGCCACCTTCATTAGAGTAAGATGTTATCTCTCTGTTGATTCCTGGTTTAAATTTTAAACTGGTTAAAGGCATACTTTTTACTCTGTTTTAATTTTGTTCTGGTGGCACTCGCATCATAGAACCTACTGTACCTTGCGGTTCTATAATATTTCTAGGTTGTGTTAAAACATACCAACCAGTAGCAATATATTTATCACAAGAATAAACGGCATTACCTCTATGAGTATGTGTAAAACTTGCAGGGAAAAAACAAACAGTACCTTTTTTTGGCGGTACTTTTATACCATATTCTAAAAACTCTGTTTCACCTTCACCTTCAGGTATATCGTTTAAATATATTGTCCATGCTAAAACTCTTAATGGGTGATTATTACCAGTTTGATGTTCACAATGCCATACATGAAAACCACCTTTTGGTTCTGTTTTTTGTATCTTTATAGAACAAAGTTCTATGGGTTGCATACCTAAAGAGGGATAATCTTTTATGTATTTTTGTAAGTTTTCTGAAAGAATATTTTTTGTTTCTTGCACTAATGTGGGATTAACAATTCTATAGCCGTCCATAGGAAGTGCTTGATCTTCTAAATACAAGACATGGTCTTTTCTAAATCTTAATTGTGATGGATCATTTGAATGTGGTAGATTACTATCTCCACCAAGACCATCTTGCTCTTTAAAAGAATTAAAAGCATTTATAACTTTATCACAATATTCTTTAGATGCTCCATCTGTGTAGCTACCAATGAAACTGTTTTGTAGTTGAAGTTTAGGTAAAGTTTTTAGGACAGTCATTTTACTCCCTCTCAAGCTTCTCTCTCAGGGTCATAATCTGCTACAGTTCCATACGTTCCTAATTTTGCTTGTGCAAGAACTTCTCTACCATGAGCTTCTACATCATTTGGATCAGCCAAAAACATATAATAACCATCATCTTCGGTCATTCCAAGTCCTTCATAGTGAGACCATTTTGCTTCAATCTCTATAACTGTTTGTTCTGCATTTCCCCATCTAGGGTTTTTTGCACCAATTAAAGTAGCTCCATTTGAGGCGATTGTTATAGGCATTTTATTCTCCTTCTTCTGTTATTTTAATGTTAAATGTTAAAGCCATTCTGCTTTTACTTTTATTTGTTTTTACTTCATGCAACAAATCTGACTCCCAAAGTAAAAATTTTCCTTGAGTTGGCACAAAACACCATTCGGGAGAATTATATCTTGTGAAATCCATTTTATTAAAATTAGACCAAACATCATTATAGATTCCTCTATTAAAAACTATATTACTACTATTTGGTTCTGAATAAACATAAAAATTACCACTTAGTTGATTATGTGGACTGTGAACATGACAAGAATGAGAACCACCTTCATACATTTCTGATAGCCAAAACTCATTCATTTTTATTTTAGTATTGGTAGTATCAATACATTGATGCTTTAAAAACTCATTAACTTCATTATCTACATATTTAAAAAAATTATTAAATTTAGATGTGTACTTATTCATTATATGTGGTTGAAACCATGTGGTTTTACCATATAAATATCTTCTGTCTTCGCTTGTCTCTTCTAAAATTTGTTTACAAACTGGATATAATTCTTTTGCTAAGTCGACATTTTCTGTGTCTCTTATGTATTTAGAGAATAAATCCATTATAAGCCACTACGAAATTCTTTGATGCAATGTAGCTGATCCGGGAGAACCAGTTCCAAAAGCTCTCCAAGTCCCACTAGGATAACTTCCTGTATTGCCGGAACTACTGCTCCAATGTCCTCTATAGTTATTAGCATTATTTCCATAGTTGCCAGGATTTAAAGTGGTATTATGATTAACTGAAGTGTATGAAATTGATAAAAAACCAAAACTTGAAACTGTACCTGAAGTCAAAGTAGGTATAGTTGATGGCGAAGGTAAACTTGTTAAGTTTGATCCATTTAATGAAGGCAATGTACCACTCGCTATGTTTGCAGGCGTTAAAGACGTTAAACTTCCACCATTTAAAGCAGGAAGGTTTCCAGTTAATTTTGTTGCATCTAAAGTTTGAGTACCAGTTACAGTTGTTCCACCGACGATTAAAGCCATTATAACATCTCCTCTAGCTTAAATTTATATTTTTTACCATTAAGTCTGTTTAAGATAAATAAATTATCATCTCCCTCTTGTATAGTCCAAGACCCTCTTGTTCCATCTACTTCGTTGTCTCTTGTTTTAGTGTTGTTTAAGTTTATATCACCAGTATATATGTCTCTCCATTGTAGAGAAGAAGATCCTAAATCAAAAGAATCATCTGTGGATGGAAGTATTGATGCACCAAAAGTCGCTCCAACTCTAAAAATTGCGTCACCACCTGCTGACATATCAAGTGTAAGAGCAGTTATGTCTGTAGTATCATCCGTTCCTTTAAATATAATATCAGCGTCACCCGCCGCAGCATCTATCGTAATATTACCAGATGTTGTGGTAAGATTAACTGCCGCATCTCCTGCTGCAATATCATCTGCTTTTGTTACTGTATCTACAGTAGCAAAACTTAATGAAGCACTACCATCTGTTTTTAGGAACTGTCCAGCACTACCATCAGAAGTTGGATAAGCTAACCCAGATAAAGTTGCGGTGCCCCCTACTGACATGTCGTCTGTAACAGTAAGATCATCTTGTACTTTTAAATCAACAACATTTAATGAAGCAAATACGTCTGTAACTGCTGCACCAGAACCTGCACCATCTAAAGAAACAACCTTTGTGTCTCCTGCGGGAATTGTAACATTTGCACCAGAACCCTGACTGATAAGAATGTTTTGTGATCCACTTGTTCCATTTTTAATTATATGGACTCTCTTCATTGTGTTTGGACCAATAGTAATCGTACAAGCTGAATCTAATGTTCCAGTATATATTATATATAAGGCTCTTCCCGCATCTGAAGCACCATCCGCTATTGTGGTTGCATGAGTATCTGCATTTGTCGTTATACCTTCGGTACCAAAACCCAATGCTTCACCAAGTAATTCTAGGTTGGTGTTTGTAGAAGCACCCCATGTACCAGATTCATCCCCAGTTGCGATTTCTTTTAATCTGAGGTTGTTAACATATGTTGCCATTATGCTGCCCTTTCAATCCAATTTGCCAATTGTGTTGGCGTAATTAATCCGTAAACTTGTTCTTCTCCAGTTCCACCTGTAGCTTCAAGTCCTGTTAAAGATAACACAGAACCACCACTGATGGCAAGTGTTCCTGCCGAGATTTCCATTCCAGCCAATGTAACTGCGACACCCGCTCCACCTGTAACTGTCTCTGAACCTAATGCCATTGTTCCAACAACATTTGTTGTTGGTGCACCAGTAGAAGTAAGTATAGAATAAATAGCAGGAGTATTAGCTTGACCACCCATTGCACTATGGTTAGTACAATAATAATAAAGAGTCGGTGCTTTAGTGGCTACCGTTATCAGTGTATATGCACCCGAAGATCCAGGAGTACCATAATATGTTACTCCAGTTGTATATTCTGAACCACCACCATGTGTTCCATTTGTAGCTGTGCTAAATCTTAGTGGATGACCACTGTTACTACTGTCGCTTTGATCAAAGTAGTATGTATTGCCTTCGAAGAGTTCTTGTGTTTGTTGTTGAACGCCATCAATAAAGTATTTATTACCATCTCCAGCGTAAGCAACAGTAACAGTTTTTGTTACTGTGCTTGCTTCATAGCCACTAATAAAAATAGTGCCAGAAGTACCAGTTAGAGCAACTAAATTAGAACCTACTTCTGAAGTATTACCTACAGAACCAGTGCCCGCTAATCCCGTTGCACTGAACTTCATTTGTGCATCTACAACTTCATTACCTAAAGAAGTTGTTGCTGCAACACCAGTAACACTAAGTGAGCTGTTTCCAAGTATTGTTGGTGCATTAACTTGACCAGTTGCTTGTACTCCAGATTGTTCGAGCCTTTGACCTACATCAGCAAAAACACCTCCACCCCAAATATGGTTACCAAAAGCATCGTTACCCCAACCAGATAGAAATTGAGTTGTAGCAGAGACACCCGTAACAGAAAAAGTAATTGGTATTTTTGGTAGTACGTTACCAACGGCACTCGTACCTACAACACCAGTTGGTGTGATAATATGCACACTACTTGCAACAACAGTTCCTATAGAACCAGTTGCTTGAAGACCAGTTTCTATAACAACAGAACCACCCGAAGTAGCTTCATCTCCGACTTGACCAGTTCCTGCGACACCAGTAACAGCAAAAGAGGTATTACCAATACCTCCCCAACCTACAGCGTCCCAAGCACCTTGACCCCAACCGTTAGCCATAACGGTTTACTTTAAGCTATACGAATTATAGCGTTTGAAGCATCAGCAGTTGGAAACTGAACAGTAAATGTACCTGATGTAGATGTTTTATTAGTAGAAAAATCTAATACACATACAGATTTATCACTATTTGTGTCATTATATATTAATGCACCCATAGCAGTAATAGTTGCTGTAGTAAAACTTATATCAGCAAAATCTGTGAAAGCAGTTGTACCAGAAGTATTCGGAGCTACTTTTGTTAAAGCACCACCACCAGCTGTATAACTACCACTATTAGCAATTTCACCAGTTGTTGTGTAGGCAGTTGTTGCTGCTCCTAATGTTGCAGTAGTAGAAGATTTACCACCACCACCTTCTGCATAAAGTGCTAATTTAAAAGCATTTCCGTTTGTCGCAAAGTTATGTGTTCCTAACATCAATTCTTTTTTAAATGATGTACACATCGCTTGGGCTATAGCCATGTTATAATCTCCTTATATATTCAGCCATTTCTTTATGACCACTTGATTTCAAAGCTTGGATTATAGTACCACGCTCTTCTTTTCTTGCCAAGAGCAGATAGTGATAGAGAACATGTTTAAGGTGTTCTCTAAATTGATTCGCTTGTTGCCTAATATGAGCTGGAGCTTCATCAGATATACTAACTATTTTATCAACTGCCAAATCAGCAACTTGCTCATTTGATAGACCTCCTTTATCGGAAGTCATTACATTAACACTTCCTACATTGCTTATACCTAATTCAAACATTTCTACTCCTCATATGTTACACCTGCTATATCTTCTCTGCCAACTATGTTAGGCTTTTCATCCGTTGGATTCGGTGGTTCTAGCTTAGACTTTCGTGTAATCAACATACTACCTTGAGTTACTGTTGAAACAATAGGATCGTCTAGTCTGTGATAGCCGTACAATTTTTGATCGTCTGGAACATTAGTATCTAATAAAGAAGAATTGTGTGCTATATGAATTTTTATTCCTTTTGCAGTAGCTATGGCTAACCAAAACTCACAACAAGCTCTACCAGCTTCAGCGAAAGCTACGTTTTTGTGAGTAAAATCAATGCCGTATAAATGGATATCCGATACTTCTTGTGCTACGGCATAAGCAATACTGTAGGCAACAGTGTTATTTAAGTATGCATATTTAGTTTTTTCAAGAACTTCTTGCAATGGATATTCAACAACATCTGGACATCTCTCGTCTAAGATACACGAAAATATAGGTATATTTAACTTAGCTTCTAACCTTTGTTTCATAATATCTGTTTGCTTACCTGCAAACTTTTGATCCAAGAAACGAGAAGGTGGATCCATCATAAACACTTTATCATGATAAATAACACCAGACATAGCATTTATTGCCCAGACTTCATCAAAATGTTCACTTCTAATTTTGGCTAATATATATTCTGAAAAGCTATTACCTAGCCCAACAATTGCTACACTTTTATCTTTCACACGGGTACCTTACTGTCGTTTGACTCTAGGTAATCCATCTCTGTAAGCATCGCTATTTTCTTGACCTTCACCGTAAACTTTAAGTCTGCTCACGGCTTCCCCGTATCTTTGTGTGTATAAAGCTAACATATCTGCTTCACCCTTCATAAAGGTGTAAGCTTCAACTAAGCAAGCATATAACAAAGCATCAGGAGCATTTTCACTTAACCATGTTGTACCACTATCATCAGTTGTTATTGATGCGGGTCTATAGAAATAATGTAATTCTACAGTGTAATTTGAATCTGGAGTAGGTCCAACAATAAAGTTGTCTACATCATAAGAAGCATAATATTTTGGTGATCCAGTAGTTGCTGGATTAGGATTATACTCTTGTATAAAATTCACATCTTTTTGTAGAAGAAATACATTTTCACTACTTGCATTTACATAAGATAAGGAAAAAGAGGCTAAGTAATCTGAAGGCTTTTGTAGAAATTGATTACTGCTACTCATTGAACCAGTTACGTTTTTTCTAAAATAGTCTAAATCAACAACCTTAAAAATTCTTTCTTCTGCATTCTTTATAATGAAGTCAAGTTCACCTACAAAAGTTGATTCACTGTTTTGTGTCCAATCTTGTATAGATTGTTTTAATGTTGTTAATGTAAAACTCATGATGTACTCACTGTAACTGTTCCAACACTAGCCGTAGCCTCATAACTTGTCAACTTTTTTCCTATAATCCCGTCACCAGTGCTTGTGTAAACTGCAAAAATAGTTGTTTCTTTATCTTGATGTGGTCGTGGTTGATACAAGGCTGTCGGATCTGGGCCTGGATGATTAGGATTTAACTGTGGATGTTTAGCTTCATATTCATCAGGACCAACCTTCAAACCATTCCATTCGGTTTTCATATCTCGCAAACGATAACGAAAACCAGAACGATCTGAAAAGCCCCATGCTTTTTTTCCTGTTGCGTACCTAGCCATTTTTCTTAAAACTCATCTTAATTTTTTCTTCTAAATGTCCAATCATAACTCTTCTCATGTATTCGGCTCTTGCTAAATCTGTAAACGAGTACTCACGAATATCGTCATTATCAACTCTAATAGAAAAATTATAGAACGCTCCAGACTTCTTGATAGTAGAAGCACTACCAGAAGCTATCTTGCTTGGGCTGACTAATGTTCCAAATTTTGTTTCTATTATATTTGTCATTTTAATAGCTATAGTAGGACATGCTAGGTGTTAGTTTTAAAGGAGTACTATTAGCATCCTCGGCTGCTGCTCTTTGAAATTCTTCTTCATAGACTGATTTTAATAGTTGAACTCTCTCTGGTGCTCTTTTCATCGCTAAATAATAAGCAAGACCTGCGACAGCACATGGTAAAAATCTAAATGGAGCATCGTTTGTATTGATTAAAGAATCTGCATCTTGAATACGGCTTACATAATAATAAACTAATGTGTAAGAAGCATCTGGAGTAGACCATAAAGTTATTGTAGGAATAGTTTGCCTATCAAAAAAGTATTGACTTGGTTGTCCACTACTGGCTTTGTTAGGAATGGTTAGATATTCACTTCTACTCATTTGAGTTAATGTAAAATCTGTACCACTACTATTTCTTAAAACAACTTCCAAGAGATCGACATAAGTAGCATCGAAAGAATAAGTTGCCGTTCCAGAAGTAATAGCTGTAGTAGCTTGTGTGACTGTCCACATATTCAATCCTCTGTTTGCCCAATCAGCAAACATAAGATTCAAAGAACGTCTAGCAGTCTTTGCATCGTAGCCAGTACGCATCTCCAAGCCACAACGCTCATAAGCCTCTTCTATTATTTCACCGACATCTAAGTCGAAATCTCTTGAATTGGATGTTGCCATTTACTTTTTCTTTCTTCTAAGAGACTTAACTCTTCTAGGCTTACCCGCTGGTTGACCTAATTTATTCTTCTGATTTATTCTACTACGCTTTTCAGCAGAAGTCATCTCCGAAGAAGTTTTCGGAGTTTTCGAAGACACTCTTTTAGTTGGACGACAATAAGGCGTACCCCTTTTCTCACCTTTTTTACGACCACATGCTTTGCCCGTTTTAACATCTTTCCAATCCTCCTTAAACCATCTCTTTAAGGCTAGACCTGCTTTTGTCTTTCTTACTGCCATTATCTATACTTTGTGACTTTACGTCTTTCATTTAAGACTTGTCCACAACCTCTTGCAACATTTTTCTTATTTGATTTTCTTTTTGTAAAAGCTTTACCGTTTTTAGCAGTTATTACACCACCTTCTGCTTTTTTCTTGGACTTATTACCATAGTTTGCAGCACCAACTTTACGGCATTTTGCGATAGCTCCTCCAGCATAAGCACTTGGAAAAACTTTAAATCTTGCTTTTACTTTGCGATAACATGCGTCTTTTGGCACTTCTTAACTCCTCTAATCCACTGACCTTATAACAAGTACAAGTCCATCTTTTCTTTTTACACTTTAAGCAGTACTTAACAGGACTTCCTCTGAATATTTTTTGTTTTTCGTTTTCGTTTTGTTTTTCGTTTTTTATTTCCATTTGAGACTGAGTTTTTTATTTGTTTGCTCATCGAGCCTCTCGACATAACCATCTTGCTTTCTCCTAATAAAATCCTCCCATAAAGGTTTTATCATCTTGTGATTTTCAGATACTTTTTCTGCCATGATAGCTGTTCTTTTATCAACCTCAATTAAAGTTGATACAGACCATCCAATCGCACCTGCAAATAAAACTATCATTACACCAGTTGAAATCTCTTTAGTGTTCATTAGCACTTCCACCTTCTTCTAGCTTGTCTTAATCTACTATTAGGATTCTTTGCAGCTTTAGGAAATTTTTTCATTTGCCCTGCTGATCGTGCACAATATGACTTACGTCTTTTTGCAGCGGTGCTACCTTTTTTTACTTTACCAGTAACAGCCGTTTTTAGTTTACTTCCAGGGTTGTCTCTACGATATTTTTCAACACCCTTTTTAGTCATTCCCGCCCCACTTTTAGTAGAGCGGAAATACTTTTTAGTTTTCGGAGGTTGTTTATCCCTCTTTCTAGTCATGACAAGAACATAGTCAGCTTGTTACCACTGCCAGTGAAACCATGTATATATGCTCCACTTTCAGCTAACACACCAGCATCTGGAATGTTTAAGGTATGCAGTCCAGTAGGAAAAC
>VMHT01063166.1_pt1 | contig 20130 bp, 20 predicted proteins | sample 4693611 | NCBI WGS metagenome assembly VMHT01 (sample SAMN12280063, study PRJNA550983) | marine metagenome | isolation source: seawater sampled from same location over 5 years 0.02-0.2 micron viral filtrate | place: USA: collected off the coast of southern California halfway between the port... ...
AACTGTATTAGCATTTACTGTTTTGCCTTCGTTAATACAACTTAAAATATGCTTTACCTGTTCATGTACTTGATCCCATGTTTTATAACTTGGATCTAGTGTTGTTCTCACATACATTGCCACCGCTTGTGTTGGGTCTGTTTGTTTTACTGCTTCGCATACTTGATTCATCGATACTCTACGTTTAGATTTTTTATCTTCGTTGGCATGCATAGCCGCCATGTGTGCTTTGTATTTCTTTGTACCTTTTTTATGTGGGCTATGTCCTTCTTCAATACCAGGTTCGTGGAATGCACCACTTCTCATCGTACCACTTGCAACTAGTTTACCGTCTGCATTGTATACTTCATACGGTTCACCTTCCATTTCGTCTGCATATTCATCAACAATACGCATAGCATCTTCTATTGTATAGTCTGCATATTCAAACTTTTGATCTCCGACATATACTATCATGCCTAATTCACGCATTCTATCAAAATGCTTGTTTACTTCGTCGTCATCTTCTTGATCCATTGCAGTAAACTCGTCATCTTTAAACAGATCATCATCTTCATCTTCATCATCTTCCTTCATATCTTCCATTGCACTCTGCATAAGCAAACGTTTAAGGTCTTCTGGTGAATAGTTATCTTTAGGGTCAATACCTCTAGTAGATCCTGTTACAGGGTCGCTACCAATATTAGTAGTAGGTCTTGGTTTTGGACGTGGTATTCTTTTTGGTCTTGGCTTTGGACGTGGACTGCTTTGCGGAGCGCCTTCATCTACTGCTAGGTATGCATCAATACCTGATGTGCTTTTTAATCCCCAGTGTTCAGCCGCTTTTTTAGCCGCCGCATATGAACTTTCAGCACGACATTCATGTTTACCTTTTTTAGCATGTACACAAATGTATGGCTTTTCTTCGCCTTCATTTATATCTTCATCTATTTTCTTTACTTGGGCATATGCTGGTTGAATCATTGTCATATCTGCTTTTTTATCAGTTGCCATTACTTTGAATAATTCATTTACTGCACTGTATTTTTCTGGTTCAATACCTGCGAGATCCATGTCTTGTATAAGACCGCCTAAAATTTCAATTTGCTCGTCTGTAACTCCGCCTTTATATTTTTTAGCAGTTTTTGCAATATCCACAAGTGCCTCTAATGCATTTTTCTTAACTGTGTCTTGATCATAATCACCTTCTTTCATAAGCACACCTTGCCTTTGAAGTTTTGCAATTTCACCTTTGCTGAGTGTTTTACCATCTCGTCTGACTGCTACGTTTTCAGATTTAACTTCGTCACGCTCGTCTTTCATATTACTATAATCGTTATCGTGTTGTTGGAACTCGTCATATGACATATACATGTCTGTATCTTTATCGTAGTACGCACCTTCTTTTGGATCGTAATAAACAACTTTGCCACTCATCATAGTAAATGGTCCTTCTAGTCCAGGCATCTCTGGGTATTTTTCTTTGTCCATTGGAGGCATAATCTTATAGCCTTCTTTTATGTGTGGTGGTTTCAATATATTGTTAAATCTCATGTCCGTGTTCCTAATAGTATTATTTATGATACTTACAATCTTAAAATTGTTTTTTGTTTGCTATGGATCCGACAACGGCGTCTTTTCCAACTGCTTTGTACTTCTTTAGATTTAGAGGGTCTCTAAAGTTTGCAGGATTAAAATCTGGACCTTTCCAATTCCATCTTGCCGGCTGTTTACTTGAGCCCTTCATACCTGGTCTTACTTTTCTACTTGTATCTTTTTTCTTTGTTGTTGGCTCTGCATTTGGATTTATTGTTACGTTTGCTTTTGGTTTAGGAACTACAGGAGGTACAATTGGAACAGTATCAGTCGAATCAACTGGAGTATCAGTAGTATCTGTAGTATCTTTAGGCGGAGTTGATTGATATCCGTCCACATCTGGATTTTGATCTACTGGTCCAGTATTAGTTTTGGTATCATCTTTATCAGTGTCATCTTTATCAGTGTCATCTTTACTTGTACTGGGCAAGTCTAATGCGTCAGGTCTTGTATTTGCATCTGGTCTACTAGTACCAGGCAAGTCTAATGCGTCAGGTCTTGTATTTGCATCTGGTCTACTAGTACCAGGCAAGTCTAATGCGTCAGGTCGGTTATTTGATGGCGGCACAGGACTTGCTGTGTCTATATTAACAGGAACTTCCTTAGCTTTACTTGGGTCTAGTTTATCTGGTTCTACAAACTTAATAGGATCATCAGGTTTAGCAGTAGTTATTGTATCTAATTCAGGAGTATCTCCTAACTTAGGCTGTTCTGGAGGTGTAGTCTCTACATCCGGAGGGTCGTCACTTATTTGATCGCTACTTGTACCTGGTAAGTCAAGTGCATCTGGTCTTGTATTAGTAGTTCCGGTATTATCTGTTTCGTCTTCGGGTGAACCTGTATCAAGGTCTATATTATCGGCATCTGCTTCAGCATCTGCTTTTTCTTTATCATCTTTTGCTTTTTGTCTTCTAGCGTCTAGTTCAGCTTGTCCATCACCTCTGCCACTACCAGTTGTGGTTTTTGTATCTGTATCTGTTTCTGCATCCGGAGCACTAGTACTAGGTAGGTCGAGTGCATCGGGTCTTGTGTTTGCATCTGGTCTACTAGTACCTGGCAGGTCAAGTGCATCTGGTCTTCTTGTTGGTTCTGCAGGTGCAGTTGTGTCAATATTCAATTCGTCTGCATTTGGATCTGCATCAAATGCAGGAGGTGTTTGACTTGTTGGCGGAGTATCTGTGCTTGGTGTGTCTGGAACTGCATCAAGTTCTGTATCACCACTTGGTTGTTTTGGAGGTGTAGTATCTACGTCTAGACCAGGTTCTAGAGGTGTAGTAGTATCTGCTTGTGGTACTCCACCAGGACCTTCAACCTGTCCAAATCCTGGAGGGGATTCTGTAGGTGGAGTTTGACTCTCTTCCCAAGTCCTGTTTAGTTCTTTATGATTTGGATGATTAGTTGTTCCTCTTGTCCCATCGGGTTTTTGTTCTGCCCACATTCCTCCAACACCATTTGGAGCACCTAACCACACATAAGGCTTGCCGTCAAGTTCAACTACTGTTCCTTGTGGAGGTCTTTTACTAGGAGTATAAGTTGGTTTTTCTGTTTCTTCTATTTCTGCAGCGGCTTCTTTTTTCACAGGTTCTTGATTAGCGTTAAAGTTGGCTATGCCGTTAGGAACTACTCTTTGTGTTATACCTGGAAAATCTTGTTCTAATATCTCAAGCGTCTTTTGTAGGTGTCCAGGTTTGTCGTAACCACCTTCTGCCATATTCATTTTCATACGATATACTATTTGGTCCATAGCAGTCTGTTTGTTGTTTGACAATGTGGGAGGCTGAACTATAACTTTATCACCAGGATCTTCATCTCCAGTTAAATCTGCAGGTGTAATAGTTGTGTCTAAATCTATATTATCTGCATCGTCCTGATCACTATCAACAGGTGCTGCACTACCATCACTAGGAACACTAGTTGCACCTGGACCAACTGGCGGTCCATCAATAAATCTACTATCTAATTTTGCAACACCTGTGTTATGATGTGTTTGTGAGTTTGCACTATCCCATTGTTCTTGTGCATCTGCTAGTCGAGGTAATAATTCTTCTTTACGTTTTTTAGCATTATTATATTCAACATCACTTAACAACTTATTTTTAGCTATATCGTCGTATACGTTAATACCTTTTGCAGGTCTTCTACCACCTAGCCCTTCTCTTGTATCATCATCTGTTAGCTGTCTACCAGCATCACCTGTTGCATTAGGATCTTTTGGTGAACCATCTGGATTGTGTGTTGCGCCAAATTCTTCATCCCAAACTGCTTGGTCTTCTCTCATTTCTCGATATGCTTCTGATTCACGCGAAGCAATAATATTGTTTTCTACATCGATAGATCCTTCATTCCAGTTACTGATATTAGGTCTTGCGTCGGTATTATCAACTAAGTTTTGTATTTCTGAAGGAATAGTTTCGCCGTTTACTCTACTAGTATAAAGAACTTTTTCTCTACTCCAAGTTTGATTTCCTCGTTCTGGATGATTATCAAATGTTATTTGTCCGTCTGTTACAAACTGACGCTTTTGTAATTCGTCTAATTCGCTCCACAGTGGTGCTTCTAGTGTACTACTTCCAGCGATACGAATGTCTAATCTAGTAGCATCTTCAAGTTTTGCAAGCGTTTGATTAATATCGTCACCTTTTTTATGTAGACCTAGTAGTTTAGATGCTCTAAATGCTTGATCTTCAGTGTCAAATGTACTTGCTATTTTATTTTCTGCAACTTGGTTAACACTTTTTTGAAACATTTTCATTATTTCAGCATCTTCACTATTCTTTTCTATTAATTTTCTATCATATCGTACACCGTCAATAGTAAAATATCGTCCTTTAAATGTTCCATCTTCTATTGCTTTTCTGTCTTTTTCAGATAAGTCGGCTACTGTTTTAAAATCTGGATTACGTTTTTTAAGAGCCCCTACAAAATCTAATTGTCCTGTTTCTTGGTTCATCATATTCGCGGCCAATAATTCCGGATTATTACTTGTACCAAGGAATAGTTCTCTTAGTGTACCGTCACCAGCATAAAATTTACGAAGAGCTGCTAGGCTTGCTCTTGTTTGGGGTTTCATAATAGCTTTGCCTGCACTGAGTCCAGTTTGTGCTACACCACTTGCTGCGGTTCCGTATATACTATTGTATGCGGCATTTAATACACCAGCAGATTTGGTTGTAACGCTTTGGTCTCCAGTAGCATGAATAACTGCAAGGTTTTGTAAGTATTGTTCAAATGCTTCTTGCCCCATTTCAACAACAGCACCTTTGCCTACTCTACTAGTTTTATTCAATCCGTTAATAACTAGTTCAGCACCACGTCCTAAAACATGTTTTGTTTTAATTGGTGGTTTAATCATTAATCTATCAGCAACACTATCTAATACACCAGCTGATGCTGCTATTTTCCATAGCCCGTTATGATATGCTGCATATACAGTTTGATCCATTGCTAGCTTTTCTAGAGCAGTAGCATATTCTTCATCGGTTGCATAAACAGTGCCATCTTCTTTAATTTGATCTGCAGCCGCTTTAAGATTGGTTTGCCAATTTGCAGTTTTTTGTAACAACCCTGATTTGTAAGCGGCATTAATTTGGCGTTGCATTTCTTTAGCCGCAGCGCCTGATGCCTCACTAGCGTTGAATGCTACATTTAACGCACCGCCTGTCCACCAACTAGTACCTGCTAGTAATGCAACGTCTATAATCTCACTTGGCAATTCGCCAGCCATAAGTGCAAATGCACCTCCTACTGTAGCAGTACTGCCGCCTGTCATAAACAAGGCTATGTCTTCCCAACTATTAATTGCACCTGCTGTCATTTCCATATTGTCATTGAATCGTTTACTTCTCCAACTTTCAATATCCTCAGCATTTTTATCTAACCACATGGGATCATCTATAGTACCAGTCGCCATGTCAGTTAGTCTCATTTTAGTATAATCTGCTTTATCTATAGCATCTATGTTTGCAATCTTATTAAGGACCAAATCAGTAGTTCTAACTACGCCATTTACAACGTAATCTCCACCTATAGCGCCAGCTCTTGTTAAATTTGCACCTAGTTCAACAGTTGCAGCTAATAAAGTTAAACTTAGGTCATATGCATAACTATTTTTATCGTATGTGTCTAGTTCGCCGTTTTCATTTCGCATCATGCCTGGAACGGAACCATCAGCTTTCCATTGCTGTAGTGTTGCAGCGAACTTTGGATCAATTTGTCCAGGCCCTGTTCCAATTTCATATGTGTTCTCTTTGTAAGCTTCAGGATCAACTGTATCTTTACCAGTACGTTTATTTTTTGTTTTGGGTATTTCTTGTAATGTCATTAGATAAGCATCAGCCGCAGAAAAAGTAATTGTGCGAACTTCACTTTTATCGGTTCGATTATCGGTCGGTGCTTCGTTTAGTACTGGTGTAAATAATTCATCGAGACGCATATTACATCTCTACTGGCATATCATCTACTACTACCGGAGCTTCAGCAGGATAATCATTTACTTCGAGGTATTCCATGTAGTGCTTTACTGCACCAATGTAGTCACATGCTTTTGTAATTTTAGCTTGCACCCAAGGTTCTAAATTTTCTGTGTCTTGGATCATACCATGTAATTCAATGCTATACTTACTAAGTTTGTACAGTTGACTTTTAGCCATCCATCCATCTTCGTCAGTTGCATCAAGTACACCTTCCATTAGTTCACTAGTGTATACTACTGGAGTTGTTCCTTCTGTAAGCTCAGGCTTATGTTTTTTCATCCAAAGTCTTGCTAAGTCATAGTCTTCAAACAATTTGCGTTCAACCCCATTGACGTCTAAAACTTTGTACTGCTCGCCTTCTTTAACAAGTTTAGGCTTGTTAGAAGCAGTTTTTTCTGTTGCGATTTTTTCTAATCTCATGGTTTTCTCCGGATCATTTTGCTGTATACTGGATCTACAGGTTTATTAGCGCCTTCTAGTCCTACTGCTTTTTTTGCGGCTTTGTGATGTGCTTTACCTTTTTTACCTGTAAAAAGTGGCATAGCAACTGCACCTATTCCGCCAGCAGTAGTTTCCTGTATGATCTCATGTACCTTCATATAGTTATTTATGCGTGTTTTAATCTTTAGTGTCGCCGACACTGTGGAAGTGTGTTGAATGCCTCTCGGCCTCTGCTTTGTTATAAGTGTCATTTATCCATTGAAAGTTTTTGTCTTGCAACGGGTCTTCAGTTCTTATTAGACACTCGCCAAAAGGAACGGGCCATACTACACTGAGTGCTAGCCAATCAGTTTTGCTGTATATGCTTAGTCTACTCCAAAGCCAGTGTGCAAATGGAATTTCAGGATCTATCATAAAATCACTAAGCAAATGTTTGTCATGTGTAGCTAATTTAACTAGACTTTTATCCATGTCTTTTAAAAAATTTAACATTAATTTACTTCTACCTAAAAAGCATAAATCTCCAAAAAATGGCATTCCATTTCTTATACGCAACCAAGGAGTAAAAATTATATCATTAAATACTTTATTAGCTAACATGTTTCCTAACATTTTTTGCCAATGATGATCTGCCATTGGGTTAAGCACACAATCAGTTCTTGTTTTAATTACAATATCATATTTGTCAGCATAAGGTTCAAATATTTCTGCTATGCCTGCACTAGCTAGATACATGCCAGGGAAGTTATAAGTATGCTGACTCATTTCTGCGCCTTGATAACATACCGTATGTTTAACATAGTCAGTTAACAAATGCCAGTCTGTATTGTGTTCTTCATTCCCATTTTTAACTTTGGATATATGATCTGTAACTACAGATTCATAGTCTCTTACTCTTACATGTATAGGATTATATAGATCTTTAAGTTTTTTATCTAAGTCTGGTGTTCCATCGTCCCATATGTCTAAAAAATAATCTACATGCATTCGTTCTTGCCATTCTGGAAAAGTTCTTTCTTTCCACCAATATGCACTTTGTTCTATGTGCCTAGCTTGCCCGCTCATTAATACAGCAATTTTCATTCACCATCTCCATCGTCTTTAAAATCTTTGTATCCGTCACTGTCACTATCGATACGTTTTGTATTATCCTCAAATAAACCTGCAGCAATAATACCCATTGCGGCTAGCATAGGAACTACATAAACCATTTTATCAGTTAAGTAAGCTACTATGTAAGTTGGAATCAATACCACTGTTCCTCTTACTAATGCTTTTTTCAATGAAGTCATCTCTATACTGCTCATACAAGTTACCTGTTTGGTCATTTATCTCTGCGAATTCAGGTATATGATCAAATAAAGTACTATGTTTATTTAAGTCAATTAATGCACTACGTTTCCAAAACTGTCTTAGTCTATCAGGATCATGTGGTTTTTGTAACTCTGCATATATAGTTTCTAACTTATTAGTTCTAGATTTAGTTTTATTTTCCCACTGTTTGGTTTTTTCAAATATATCTCGTTTAAGTGCATCAGGTAATACTTGAACACTGCACCATTTATTATGTACTGGGTTTAAGTTTACTTGAGCTTTTTTATTTGTCTTAGTATAATACAGTTCATATAATTCGTCAATCAGTTCAGGTAATCTTACAACGTTGTAACAGCCTATACTAGTGTTTGCAAAAGTTTGTATTCCTGCATCTCTTACCTGTTCAATATTCTTCTTTACAGTTTTCCATACTGTGCCAGTCCTAATCCATTCTGCTCTTTTACCAGTTTCGTCTATACTACCTTCGACACTTAATAACTTATAGTCCCAATTTTTCCAAAGGTCTATTGCATTCTGCCCTTTAAAATCTAATTTAAGCATATTGGTATTGTACTTTATCCTAACATCAAATCTATTAAGTTCAGCTAGTTTGTTTAGTATATACCAATGTTCATTCATTATTAATGGTTCGCCACCAGCAAAATAAATGCTTTGTACATCTTGTATGTGATTGTCAATCCAGTTTTGGTCAGGTATATGTTTAACTTTTTTTATATCATGTTCTATACTATCTTTAAATAAACGTAAATGTGCATCTCTTTCTATAGTCTCGTCACTAAAGTTAGCGAGTTTGTTTTTAACATCTTGTGTCCATAAACTACTCCACTGCGGATCACACATAACACAATTCATGTTACACAAATTACTCCACCGCAAGTCCCAATATTTTATCTTATAATCAGTTAATGATCCGTCAGCTCTAGTAATATTTGGGATATCATCAATAACCTCTTGTGCCCAAGGTTGCCTGTTTGCCCAGCTTCTAGGACTTGACACTCCTAATTTTTCATAATCAATACACTTAACACAGTCGGATGGTAGTACACCTTGTAGCATTGAACGCCTTAGTTCTTTAGCAGGTTCATTGTTGAATATTGTATCAATGCTATCCTTTTTAAAGTTACCATATACTCTAATATTTTCACCTCGTTGATGACAACAAGGCCAAACGTCTCCATTAGGATTAATATTTACATGGCTCCATGGATAGACACATATCTTGCTCATTAGGCTTTATTTTTACCACGACGCATATTAAGTTGCCACTGCGCCATGCGTCTCTTTTCACCTGTTGAATTTTTGGCAATTTTTTCTAACTGTGCTAGTGTTGCACCTTTAGGTATGCCTACACGTTTGCTAAGTCCTTTGCGTCCTGGCTTCTTTCCGTCAGCAAAGTTCTCATCCATTTTAGCTAGCTTTGCTGCAATAGCCATTTGTCTACGCTTCTCTTGACTTTTGCCTTTGAACTGCGGTGCATCACTTTTTTGAAAATCATCAATTACATCTCCCATTGGAGTACGCTTTGTAATTTTTTCACTTAAACTTTTGAGCAGTTCGTCTTTGCTTGCACTAAAGTTGCCTGCTTTCCATTGTGTACGCAATGCTTGTAGTGTTTGACCAATTTTAGGGCCACGCTCATGTCCAAGTTGCATAAGGTCATTGCCGTCTACAGGAAAGTCTGGTGCTTTGAATGATTTTATATATGCAATCATATCATCTTGATTGTTGTATCTAGCAAGTGCATCTAGTTGTGTTCTATCAAATCCATCTGCCATCTGATCAGTATACCACTTTTTATCGTGTGTTTGACCTTTTTGACTTATAAGAAAACCCAGCTTGCCTTTTTCTTCGTTGCTCATTTTCCAACGTACACCAATTGATTCATCATCAGTTATCCTTGCTAGGTTAATAATTGGATCTCCGCCGTCCATTATATCTTGCGATGGTTTAACATCTAAACCAATTGCATCAAGCACTCCAGTTTTTTGCATTGCACCTAGTATTTGCTGTATGTTTGAACCGCTAAGTATTTTACCCATTTCCATCCATACACGTTCAACACTGAGTTGTTTTAGACCGTCTGTGTTACTTGCTATAGCTTGCATAGTTTCTCTGTCAAATGTAGGTGTGTTCAATCTACCCTGAAATCTAAAGTAACGCAATGTACGCAAGTAATCTTCTTTGATACGCTCTTCTGGATCACCAACAAAACGTGTAACCTTGTCTTGTAGGTCATCCATACCACCATGGTAATCATATAAGTTACCTTCAAAGTCCATGCTCATAGCATTGTAAGTTAGGTCTCTACGTTTAGCATCTTCTTCCCAACTGCGAACAAATTCTACTTCTGCACGTCTACCATCTGTTTCAACATCTGCTCTTAACGTTGTAACTTCAAACTCTTCGCCATTTATAACTGCGGTAATAGTTCCATGTTCAATTCCTGTAGGAACATGACGCACACCTGCACTGTCAAACATCTGTTGCATTTCATCGGGTGTCGCATCTGTTGCTAGGTCAATATCTTTAGGTGACTTATTCAAAGCAAGATCTCTTACTGCACCACCGACGATGCGTATTTCATATCCACCTCTATTAAAAATATTTGCTAGTTTGCTAAGTTCATCAGTTATTTCAAACTTTTTTTTTAAGTCTAACTGTTCATCTTCAAACATACCTTTGCCTTTGGCTAGCATTGACTGCCACCAACTTTGTGGCTCTTGTGTACCTCTTGTTGCAACTTTTTTATTTTTTTGTGGTTTATTCTTACCAGCCCAATTGATATGCTGTCCAATACTACCTGGTTTGTTTGTAGTTGGAACATTTTCTCCTATAGAATTTTTGTTATAACTTTTAGCAATACCACTGAGAGTATCACCTGCTTTAACAGTTCTTGTTGTTCCATCTGGCATGTTAATATTTTGTCCTGGATAAATTTTATTTGGATCTTCAATTCCGCTAGCAGCCGCTAAGTCTTGATATGTTACTTTTGTCTTAACGGGTTTAGGTTGTTCAACTGGTGCTGGAGGTAACTTAGTTGTAATAATTGGTTCTTCAACTGGCTCTGGAGGATTTGCCGACGGTGGTAATATTGGCTCAGGCGCCGTAGGAGGTTGTGGTTTCTCTTTAGGAACTGGTGGAGGTGCTATCGGAGGGTTAACAGGTGGCTCGCCTACTTGTGGATTAGGATTTTTAGGGTCATCATATATTCTAGGTGTTTTTTTAGGTTCTTTTGCACTAGCAGTTGCTAACACCTTTTCAGCATAATTGTTTGCTCCTTCTTTACCACCTTGAATTGCTTTGGGTCCACCATTATATCCTTGTAATGCTGTTCTGTCATCTTTAGCACCATAAAATTCTTTTTGTGCTTTAAAGTATAATAATCCAACACGAATATTAATATTTGGATCATTTTTTAAATCTTCCATAGTATAGTTTGTTTTGTATAATCTGTTAACATCTGCTAATGCCATACTTCTAACTTGAAATGCGCCATATGCTTTATTTTTTAGTTTTGTATCACCAACAATCACGTTGCCGTCTTTATCAGTATGTCTATGTCCACTTTCTTGATATGCAATAGCTCTTGCTACGGCTGGTGTCACTCCTAGTTCATCTGCAATAGCATCTATCATTGCTAATAAGTTTGGTCCTCTTACAGCAATTTCATTCAATGAAGTAGTAGCTTGATCAAATATTCTATTTTTTAAACTTTCTACTGGAAACTCTTTGTTTGGTGTTTTAAAGTCTGCCTTACGCATCACAGTTTTAGCAATTAAATCAAGTTCCTGATTGTCATCGTCCCACTTGAGTACAAACGGCAAGTTAATATCTGTTTGTAAATCTTTCATTACTGCTTGGCTGTTTGGACCCATTTGTGCAATAGGTTTTCCCCAACGCTTGTATTCTTGTTTAAATAATCTTGTCAACTCACTCATTGTAATTGGTTTCTTATTACGCACATCATTTACTCTATCCATAAAATGTCTAGTAAATTCTACGTCTATACCAACTTTGCCAAACAGTCTATCTGCAAACTTTTCTAGTTGTTCTACATCAACTTTTTGTATGCCTTCAGGTATGTTTTGTGTTACACTATATTTTTTACCTTTTCCTAAAGTATAGTCCACTTTGGCTTGTTTAGAACCGTCGTAGCGTTGTTTTGCCTGAGCACTAAAACCGCCTATACTTGTTTTTGCTGTGTTTGTGTATCCAGTCTCCGGACTACCTTTTACATCTAGTGTAGTGCCACCTGACTTGTAATTTGCTTGCTGATACCCTGGTGTGCTATCAGGTCTAAATGTTTGTTTCAGTTTCAAACCGCCTACTCTAGGAGTACTAACACTTCTTATATTTCCACTACGATCTTTTACAACTGTACCTGCATCACTTTGTGTAGTAACTGTGTTTGCTTCTACCATGTACATATCTCTATACATCTTTTCAAGTCCTTTTGGACTAAATCCAAAACTCTTTGCTACTTCAAATGCATAACTACCTATACTATGTTTATCACCTTTGCTTTGTACTAGTCTATGCATTGTATCTAACATTGCCTTTGTATATCTTCCACGCTGTTGATCTTTTAACTGTGCTAACAGTTCTTTCTTGTTAATATCTTCTCTGAGATACGGAAGATCAAACCAATGCTTAAACCATTCTGGAGATCCAATCTCTAATCCTTTTTTCTTTTCCGCCCGTCTTGTTTCAGTGCCTGTAACACTCATGTTTTCAGTTAGTCCTAAGTTAAATGCTTGATTGGGTGTAGCACCTTTTACACCCAATGACTTAGGCTTTCCGCTTTTGTTCTTAGGAAACAATTTCCTTGCTTGTCTTTCAGTTTCACCTGGCTGAACATCAGGTGTAGTGTTAACACCTTTTACTATTTTTCCAACCCCGCCTACTTCGTTAATCTTCATCCGTCTAACCTATTATTAATTACATCGTAGTTTACTATCTTTAGCATGTTTTGTAAATACTTTTTCTTTGCATCTTTAGCAGGTATATAGTCAGTGAAACTGTGTTCCCACATATCAATTGGCATCAGTATATCAGTTTTGTAACTTTGATTTGGAGTTGTTTTTAGTTCTCCACTTTTGCTCAAGTATACCCAACCACTACCTTGTATACCCATTGCTGTTTTTACTAGTTCTTGTGTAAACTCTTTGATATCATCGTACTTGTCATCAATCATTTCTTTGATATTACCTACGGGTGCATTTGCTCCAGCTGGTGCTTTAAGCTGTGACCAGAACAAGTTGTGTAGTTTTGCACCACCATAATTAAAGTTTGGATCACCTTCTCCTGCATTGTATCTGTTTACATAGCCTTTGGTAAGAACATTGTAATGATACTTAATATTGTCCTCAGATAATACTGGTGCAAGCTCTGTCATTTTATATGGTAGTCTTGCAAGCTGTATCTGTTCTTCTTTTGCTTCTGTTATTTTGTATAATCTCATGACACCATCGTTAATAGTTGCAGGATCGCCTGTGGGTTAAGTGTTTGTCTATCTGATGTAAGGCTTTGTACACCTCGTCTCATCAAATCAGCATCTTGTGGTTGAATAAACTGTTTACTTTCAAAATTTTGTATTCTACTATATATTCTTGCTACATCAATTGGAAGTTCTTGTTGTTCATTTTCTTGCTGTATATTTCTACTGCGAGCTCCACCTTTACTACGAATTGCTTGTAGGTCATCTAATGCTTGTACAAGTGCGCCAACTTTTGCCGCTAGCACTTTATTTTTATTAAGTGCATAATCTGCATTGCGTATTCCTTGTGTGCCTTGCGACATTTGTTTTACTAGTTGTGTTGCTTGATCTATTACATTTTTTGTAAGTCCGTCAACGCTCATAGTACCATAACCTGGTACTGCAACTATGCTTTTGTTTGGTTCGTCTTTGTTAAAGTCATATAATTCTTCTGTGTAAATGTCTTTGTATGTCACCTTAGGAAACTTTCTTACTAGGTCTAATAGTTCATCAGCATCGATATCTATTTTAAATACTTCGACACTGTCTCTTGTATTCATTGCTACTAACCATCTGTGATGTCCGTCAATGATATAGTTGTCTTGACTAGCAATTACTGGCTTTTTAGGTGTGCCTGCTTGCATTTTAGCTAGCTGTCTTTCTACGCCATCTTTACTGAACTCACCTTGTGTTGCTCTAAGTTGATTAGCTGGCATTACTTGTTTAGTAAAGTCAGCACCATTTGCTTTTAAGTAATCAATAAACTCAGGATAGTCTTTTGCAGCTACTTGTGGCATCTCACTACGTTTAATACCTTTAGTATCTTTACTATCTGGCTCAACTATTTTTAGTTCGGCAAGTTTCATACTACCACTTTCTGCATGACCAGTAACGTGCTTTATGCTTTGGTCCAGGATTATCACAGTTGTGTCTAGCTCTAAAGCTTCTGCGTCTAGCAGGGTTTGATTTTTTAATACGCATATTAGGATCACCAAAGTTCACTTTGACTACATTACCTTTTGGGTTCTTAACATACACTTTAAATTTTTTAACATCACCACGCATAGGCTTGTTGAGTTTAACTTTACGTCCTTGGTACTCTGCTTCAAACATATCAGCATAGCCTAAATAGCCGTATTCTTCATGAAAGTCTTGAGTATCTTCAAGTGTAACTTCTTCTATTAGTTGTGTAACTTCATTTATTAACATCGTAAAAAATCCTTGGCAAATATTTGTTACATGTATTTACCAAGGATAGAGTTTTATTTTTTTATAATTTTATTATGCTACAGTAATTAGAAGTGATTCGTTAAGTACTGCGGCTGATCTATTCCAAGCTACTTTGTCACCAGTTGAAAACTGTGAGCCTGTACCTGCTGTTACAGTACAAGTCCTACCTGAAATTTTGCTAGCAAAATATGTACCTGCGGCACTATCTGCTAGTGTAATTCTCACTTCACCTGCGGCGGCTGGAGCAGCTACTACCATACTACATACGGCTGTGCCAGCGGCAGTTGTAACTTTAAATCTTTTGCTACCTTTTTGTGCAACAATGTAACCGTTTGCGGCTCCATTGCCATCTACATCTGCTGATACTTGAATCTGACTGCCAGATCCGCTTGTATCACCAAGATTTCTCTTGTTTAGTGGTCTTCCCATTTTGTTTCTCCTTTGACGTTCTAAGTCTACAGGGATGGTGTTCCCCGTAAGAAGCATATTGCTTACGCAATTATTTATACTACTTCTTAGCTTTTTCAGCTTCGATTTCAGCTTTTACTTTTTCGTCAATGGATTTAATTTCTTCAGCTTCAGCTTTAGTATTAGAATCTCCGAGCCATCCTAAACGTGATTTAACTACATCTGGTAATAAACCTCTGTATGCACATAGTCTTGCATCTTGCATTGTTCCATGTGCAGATACTGTACCATCTTTGCTAATAAAGTTGCCTTCTTTATCATATCCACAATTTCCTGCAGATATAGCGGCTATGCCACCTCCGATGCCGGCAAGTAGTATAATCAATAACACTATAGTAATTATTATTGCTCTCTTTCTCATTCTAAATCTCCCTTATATGAATAAAATAAGTGAACTATTTATGGCAATGAGATAGTACTTGTTGATTGTATTGTTCTAATAGTTGTTGATTGGCTAGGTTCTTGTGTTTAGCTTCGACCATAATATCAAAGTCATCCCAAAAGCTCAATGCCCAGTTGTTACAGGCTGTGTTCCAACACATATCACTGTGTGCTCTTAGTTTTGCTTTTTTGTAACCTTGCTGTAACAGTTGTTCCATATTGGGTTTTTCATATGGACTCTGTTCGGGTATATAAGTTTCTTTAGATAAGCTATAATGCATAGTAGGACGTACACCACGCCAGCTATCAATAACTCTCTTAATCCTATCGTCATTTGGTTCAATGTATTCACCTGTTTTAACCCAGTGATGATGTATATCTACAACTAGACCCAGATGTCCAGCGAGTTCGAGCGAGGCGTCGAGTCCCCACGAGTTTTCGTCGTTTTCGATTGTGATACAGTTTCTCGCTTCGGGGCTGAGCCTGTTGAGGCATTCTTTGATGCCGGCTGGACCTTTCTTACCGGAGATGTGTACATTGACTTTAAAGTCTTGGAATTGTACACCGTATCCCATCCACCTGGCGATATCCACATGATATTCAAACTCCTCTATACTTCTATTTACTATATCGTCGCTAATACTTGCAAGAACAGTGAACTGCCCAGGATGCATAGACAAGCGAACATCAAGCTCACGTGCAGTCGCACCCACTGCTGAATAAAGTCGTTGGGCTTCTTGTCTGACATCTGACTTACGCCAAAAATAACTCCAGTCATGCTGAGTATAAGCAGGCAACTGATTAGATCCAAGCCGGACCATCCTAAGCTCATTAGGCAATCCTCCTACATATTCTACAAGTTTTTTAGCTGCTACGCCATTGTGTTGCATAATATCCCACAGGCGCTGTTCAGCTACTTCTCTTGTCTGATTGTTAAGCCATGTAATTGTTGTAGCTTTTTCGTTTAACGGACGCTGTAACTCTTCTAAGACTTTTTTCTTTTGTGTTTGGTCCGGGTGCATGTACTTACATGCAAAGCCAATACGTCTAGTCATTACGCTACTCCGTAAAATTAATACTTTTACACTATAGCGTAAATTTTACGTTTTGTCAATTGAATTTATTAATATTTTGACTATAAAAATCTAATAGTTCTTTATTGGTTGTTTCTGGTAATCGTCTATAGCTTTCGGGTAAGTCGTCCCAAGGACGCATTGCCGGATGTGTTTTTTGATCCAGACTCATATTAAGACCATATCGATAGCCTTTATCTGTCATTGATTGTATCCATTGATTATGAGATTGTCTTGCATAAGAATCATTTAGTACAATTTTTGCTCCTTCGTCCATCTGTATATCATACTCAAATGGATGTCCAAAGTCTGCATTGGCTCTATATACATTGCTAGTTTCAATTTCAAAATCATGTTCAGCTATTCTCATATAGCCTTCTACAATACGTTCAGCTTCATCTTCATTAAGATGTCTTACCAATGGAATCATATACAAATAGTCGTCGCCTTGGCTTGCTAGCATAAAACTGTTACTTTCGTCGTCGCCCATAATTATACCATCTGGACCTATCATTTCAACTGTAAGTAACCAACGCCGAATTTGATCAGCGTTAAGTATGTCTTGTGAACGTTGTAATATATAAAAGTCTTGCATTACATTCTTCTTCTTGGTGGTGGAAGATCATCGTCGATGGTTTCCGTTATAGTTGTAGTTCTTACTGGTCCAACTGGTTCCTGTTGTACTGATGGCATACTACCTGTTGCTGCGGCAATATCTACTTTGGCATTATGATTTGTACTGGTACTATTTACATATAATCCAAACCATGCTGCTCCAGCACCTACAACTACACTTACTAATCCAGCTTGTGCGTTATTTGGTTCAGGTAATGCCATAAACCATGTGCAAACTTCGTATAGCAAGTAAATGTACATGCTGATAAAAGCTCTTGGAAATAGTCGCCACCTACTAAAATATTCCGGCGCTATCCACCATAGATTGTTTTCTTTCATTCTTCAACTCCTACTATCTAATAGTATTTATTGAATTATAGAGATGTGGTCTATCTTTTTATATTCTCTACCACCCCACCAATTTACATACACAACTTCAGCATGATTAATTGGGCCATCGATTTCTCTATTCCAAAAATCTATAAATCTATGTGTTCGTGGAAATATTGGGGTAACATCGTGTAATTGCCAAACAAATTCATTTAGTACATGAACATAATCTGGCATATGATAAACAACTTTAATCGTTACTAATTGGTCTTCGTCAAAGTATTTCATAATAGTACTTATCCAAGATTTCTTGAAGTCGTAAAAAAAGAGTGTGTAAAACACACTCTTTCTTACTGGGGGTAATTTAACTTTTGCTAAATTAGAATGTAAATGCTGCTACAGTTGCACCTGTTGCGTCATAGTTTCCTGAACCAACTGTTGCACCTAGTGCTCTAATTGCAGTTTGCATGTCTGAGTCAGTCCATGCTGAACCATGTAGCATTACACGGAATGCACCAGCAGTATCTTCTGCGCCTACTGCGAGGATTGTTGCTTTTGTACCAATTGTGCTAATGATTTTTTCCATTGCTTCGCCTGGATTTGTTTCGCCTGCAAGTGTTGCACCACCGTCTACAGTGAACATTTCGATGTCTTCAGCAATACCATGTGTGTGGCCAAAGCTGATCAAGTTATTTGGATTACGAGCTACCATTGTGTTATCTCCTTAATAATGTTATCTCTCACTCATACTAGTATGAGCATTATACATTTATTTATCACGTTTGGGTAACTTGAGTGAGTTTTACACGAGCAACCCACGCCATTGAATACTGTGAATCGCCTGTTACTAGTACTTTTATGCTTTTATTTGTATTATCTGCAATAACTCTTGCATCATAATCACTGTTATTACCTGCACTTACAACTTCTTTTGCTCCGCCAATAAACGATGCATTGCCTGCTTGATTGTAGTCCATTATACCTTTAAATAAAAATGCACAAGTATCTGATTCTGCGTTGTTTCTACCAACTACTTCTACTTCATAAAATACCGTGCTTTGACTTACTAGTGGTACTTGACTATTACTACTATCTCTATACAGTTCAATTTCAGTTGCACTAGTAGATGTTCCGTATAATATGTACTGTGTGTTCTCTACAGGATTTAGTGCTTGGTCACTTTCTATTGTTAAACTGTTTTCAATATTAACATTAACATCAGTAAGTACCATTACTGGTCCAGTTGTACTGTCGGTAATACCTGTTAAGCTACCACCTCCACCGCCGCCGGCATTGATAACAACACCACCTGGCGTTACACCATCACTGAGTCTAAATGTTTTTGTAGCTACATCAAAAAATACACGGTCTTTGTCACCAACAAATGCTGTGCCGTTTACGTTATTTTTTTGTGTAGTATTGAACTTTTGTACCGTCACTGGTTTAGTCCTCTAAGTGGCTATCGTCTCCAGCGAATACTACTCCCACTAGTTTATTTTTACCATCGTCGACATCTTCTAGAGGATCACTTTGATCTCTGTCTTGTGTAATTTTGTCAACAACGTCTCCTTCTTTACCTAGTGCGGCTTTTTTAAGTTCGATATTTTGTTGTAGTGGAGGTACCATTACTGGGTTTGGGTCAAGACAATCTACACCAGCTTCCTGTTCTGGTTCAGCACTAGGCATATCAATCTCAGGATCGCCATCTCCGTTGATCTTAATGTTAATTGGTACGTTAATTGTAAATTCTCTAGCTTTCATATCTCGTCCTTACTTGTATTTATAGTATTTATGAGGATTTTTTGTCCAACAACTTCATGTAGTCAGTGTTAGCGATATCCTTTTTACCATATATTCTTTCAGTTGTTGCATCTGCATTGATCCAATATTTGTCTGCTATATGATCTAAGAACTCTTCTAGGTCATTTGCATGTAGCATTACACCTTTGTTCATTCTATCTGTTACACTGTTCATATATGCTTGTACTTCTACTAGTCCTACTTGTGGGTGTATACCATATTGTTGCATGTATTCTATTGTTGCTGTACTTGCTCTGCCGCCTTCCATCAAATTACGATACATAAGTTCAAAGCCTCTGCGTACATGGTGACGTTTTTCTTCACGTTCAAATTGTTCTTCGTCCCAATCTTCAATTCCATTTTTTTCTTTAATAGCATTATAACTGTCGATTAGAACAGCAATGTCTTTGAAACTTCCGTTTATTTTGCTTTCATACATGGTAATGCCTACCATTGTATTTCTTAGTTTTGCATTTAATAAGTTATCATCTGGATCTTGTGCTAGTTTGTTTTGTAGTTTTTCAATCTTTTTCAGTTGCTTTGCATGATTGACTTGTGCTTCTGACAATGCCATTTTACGCTTTTCAACTTCAGCCATAACCTGCCGCATCATACGCATTGGGCTTTGCCCGTTGAGCATTGTAATACTCATCATGCTCAGTGTGCTTTGACTGTTGTTTCTGTCAAAATATTTGGTTTTGCTGTCTAGTTCTGGTAAAAATTCATTTACTTTTGCAACTGCATTTTGATTGATTATATCTTTGGTCACTGTGGGCATGTTGAATGTAACACTATCCACACTGACAATGGATTTTTTATCAGTCATTGATTACTCCATTAACTGCTATTATAATTATTTATGTTCCTGATGTACCACTTGGATAAGCCTTGGTGGTTGGTAAATTACCAAAGCTAGTTGCATTACTTGGTGTGG
>VMHT01197724.1_pt1 | contig 20122 bp, 14 predicted proteins | sample 4693611 | NCBI WGS metagenome assembly VMHT01 (sample SAMN12280063, study PRJNA550983) | marine metagenome | isolation source: seawater sampled from same location over 5 years 0.02-0.2 micron viral filtrate | place: USA: collected off the coast of southern California halfway between the port... ...
CTACAGGACCCATGTAAGTGACCTCATATTATTTTTCGTGGTGACATCTGCCCTCAACTGCACTGTCGTATTGATGCACTGTGCCGGTATATCGCACGATAACCAGTAATCGCCACGCTCCTCGACCACGCGCGATATTGGACAGCCGCATTTTCTTTCCATTGCACCGATCATATCTGCCATTTCTTTCGTTATAGCACACTCGCCGCTCCTTACGCCTTCAATTTTAATGTTGACAGTAAATGGCATGCCAACGGCGTCACGCAACTCTAACGTCGAGTCTTGACGCATGCAAAGATACGCATTGCCGGGCACGAACACTTCGCGTGGGATGACGCCCATGCCGGCATCTAAAATTTTAATGCCAGCATAATCAAGTTTTAGTGACATGCCGTAAAGGTCTTTACTGATTGCCCACACAATGACCTTTGCAGTAATGATGACACGTGCGCCGGACACGACTTTTATTTTGCCCGAATGATCAATGCCCTCCGCGCTTCTCAAGGTTAAAAAGCGATGCCGGCCGGGCTTTGAGCGCGCTTTGATGAGGAATGATCCGTCCTTTTCCCATGGCGGCCGCGCGGCAGCAGCAAACATTTGCCAGCCCATATCCGCATCGCCGCCGCGCACGAATGCGTCGGTCACAATGGGCTTAAGCTTCCTATCAGTGCAATTAAGAAACTGACTGTGGAGCGCTTTATTGCACAGTTCGCGCAGCTTCTTTGAATCTTCCTTTGCAAGACTGAAGTGAACGCTGCGCTCAATGTCGCCGCCGTATCCTTCATGGCCAACGACGTCTGTGCGGTGCAGAAGCTGACACACTGGCAGCTCTACTCCACAGAGCATCTGCGCCGGCGTCGCATCGTGCAATTTCGGACGTTTGTAGGGATCGAATAGAGTCAACTGAAGTGGACGCGAGTGGAATGCACTTACACATTGACGCACAAACTCTGGAGTCATCGCATTGTCCATGGTTGCAGGAATTATGAAACGAACACAACATAGAATTATTTGTTTTTATTTAATGTATGTGGAAAGTATTCCAGATAATTTTACTCTAAAAGTTCAAGTCACTTTTAGACGCTTGATTTAACCGTAATTTACGCTGTCTCCGTACTGGCTTTATGTTCGATATTTGTATTACTTTAGCAGTTGCAATATCTGACTTGGGTGCACCGCTCTTATCCTCGCGCAAAGTGCGCTTTCGCGTATTGATTCTGCTCTGACTCATATCTATTATTTTAAAATGATTTTGCAAGCGCTTTCGAAATAATTCGTCATCTGACGGCACTAGAAATTGTAGTTTTGGATCTTCTCCGCGCAGTACGTTAGAATCTGTATCTGCAGCCTGCGGTGCACTATCTGTATCAACAATATTCATGCCATCTGTAGTTGGCCGCAACACGTCATTTTCATTAATGGTGTCTATGTTTTCTGTTCCAACACTTAAATCTCCCGATGAACCAATGGCTTCGCCCGACGTAAAACTTAAATCTGAAGTAATAATGTGATCCGGGTGCAACGTTTTTTCGCCCTCTGTGGACAGGTCAATCAATCGTTTAAAATATTTTGCAACGACTTTGTCTTCGGCGTCTCTCTCGAGTGGTGTTACTTTCATTTCTTCCTCAAACTTATCGCGCAAAATTGACGAACGTATTTTGTTATATTTTGAAATTCGAGGGTTTTTAATGTATTCCTCGACACTATCAGAGTATATTGCAGGAAGTGACTCTGAAGAGCCAGTGTTTTGGTTTACAGTTCCGGAGTTGATGTTCAACCCAGTAACACTGCCAGTTGGATTCGGTGAGGAACTAAGTGACAAGTATGTTTCACTGCTGTCGTTTCCAGCATCACCAGTTTCACTGTCGTTTCCAATATCGTCAAATAACTCTCTAACTTTTGCTAAAATCTCTGAGGCTTGACGGTCTTCTATTTCCACATATTGAAATAATGCGCTTCTGGTAGTATCGTCCTTTAACACTGCATACAAATAGCCTTTGTCTTGCATGAGAGGCACAGCATCGTGTATTTTTAGCATTGGGTCATTAATGAAACTTGTAATTTCTCCATCTACATCCTCTTTAATAGCTTCTGTAATTTTCCTAGGTGTCATATCAGTGCCTTTCATAATATCTTCAAAGGCCTCTGTCCGTGCCATGTCTTCAAACATATCCACAGCGAACATTTGTTGCAGCAATCTTTCTCCCGTCACTTGGTGGTTTACATATATACGCTTCAAAATGTCAGGGGATGCGTTTTTATATTTACTAATCATTTTCCTGCCCCTTTCGCCGTCAATAAACTTAAAGAATTTACTCTTCGACAAGTTCCATTCGTAATTACTATCATCACGATAATGCCTTACTAAAAACGGTGCTATTGCACGATTTATGTCTTTATCGGAAAGTCTCTTTGTGTACCTTTGTATAAACTCATACCACGCTAATTTTTTTTCAGAAGGTTTCGGGTTCACTTCAGGGCTAGGATTTTTTTGATTCAATCTAAATTTTGCAAGAGCGAGCACGTCATCAAGTGCGCCGCGCAATTGACACTCGCTTTTAAACCTCCATGTAATGCAATAACTTATGGCTTCTTGCATCGCCTTTCCTACTGCTAACGTCCTCTCCATTTCTTTACCCCACGCTTTTGATTCTGCTTGTAGCTCGGGTGTTAAGTTTTTCTTACGAGTTTCATATTCTTCATCTGCCTCGGCCATATCGCGTTTATATTCAGCTAGTCTCTGGGCCGGGGTCACGCTGGGGTCAACAAAAATGCCTTTTGCGGTATCTTCTGCATCTTGATATATCTGCCATGCTAAGTCTGCATCATATTCAGCTTTTTCTCTAATTGCATCTGCCTTTGCATATGCCTCTTCTGCGGCTTTCTTTTCGACACCAGTCTTTGCATTTGTAATTGCATCTTTTAAAGCTTCAGTTTCCTTTTCAGCGCTTATTTCTATGGCAAGAGCCCTACTATGTGCTTCCTTTTTTTCTTTCATTGCCCTTTTATTGCGTTCTATTCGAGCATATGCTTCCTGTTTTTCTTGCTCATGTGCTTCCATTTTTTCTTTCATCGCCTTTTTATTGCGTTCTATTCGAGCCGCATCAGCCTTCTTAGATGCTTTTTTTTTAGCAGTAGCTTTATCCGTTGCTTTCTTCAACTCATCAAAATTTTCATATGATCCAATTGGTTTGTCTAAATCAAAAACCTCTTCGCCATCTTCATTAATATAACTTTCATACTCTTCATTACGCACAGCTTGATTTGTATCCTGCCTTGCATCCTGCTGTACACCCTGTGTTTCATCCGTGAATGTTACTTTTACGTTTTCATTCGCTGGGTCCGGATTAGGAATATATCGCGGCAAATTGTACCTAATTGTGCCTCTTAATGTGGTCAGGAAAATTCTGCCAATTTCAAAAAGTTTTTCAGTTAGCTTTTTATTCACTTCCTGATCGTTCGGCAACGCTTTAAAACTCCTTTCTAGGATATCATTATATGTTCCTAGACTTCGTTTATTTTCTTGTTCAATCCTGTGCACCAAGTCTAAATCATTGCTTTTTGCAATTTTCTCAATTGTGTTAAGTATTGACTCCAACTCTTTTGGAAATTCGCCACTAAAAACACTATTATTCATTGCAACTAAACTTTGAATAACATTCACTTTACCATAAATGTTTAACGACTTGTAGTTTTGTAAAACTCCGTTGCAGTATGTTACTGCGTCCTCTTTTCTAAATGCATAAACCTGACATGCTTGAAATAGATCCTTAATTTCAATGTTTTCTACAATATCTGCAAGCCTTTGCTGTTTTTCTTCCGCCTGCTTCTGTAGTTGTTCAGTGAGGTTGACTTTCTCCCCATCTTCTGTCAATTGAAATGCTCCATTTTTAAAATCTATTCCACCGTTTGCAAGTTCAGACAAAATATTGTACCCTACTTTTAAAGCTACAACTTTTTGTGACCACGTTACGGCAACAAAAAGCATTTGTGAGGAAGGGTGCATTTGCAGGCCAGCATAAAGTGCACCCGTCAAACTTAATGTAAGTGCATCCCATTTGTCAGCGTTTAAGAAGGAAGTCACAATTACCTCTCCGAGGCCTCTTCCAGTGGGCCTTAAAACTAAGCCATTACTGCTATAGGAATTTGATTCGCTTGGAAGGGCAAGTGTGTTCCCCTTCATGCCTTCAATAAAAATCCGATTTGCAATATTCATAGGTAGATCTTGCACCAATATATTGTACAAATATCTTGCCGAAGCATCTAAAATGCCATTTGAAATTAAGTATCGTTTCAATGATTTGTCCCATTCTTTCTTTACTTTTACGAGTTCTTCTGAAGTAAATTTTTCTGTAACATTCTCAAGAGATAAATCATTTAAAATAGACTTACCCCCCAGACCCTTATCATCTGTAACACTCTCAGGAAATAAATCAATAGACTTACCCCCCACACCCACATCATCGTTAGCATTATTCTTATTGGCAGCTTCAACAATACGTTCAGCATTTTTACGCTCACGGCTAGTAGCTGAATTCCAAAAGTTTCTCAAAAATGACATTACCGATGGTGTTTTGCCACCATAGATGCCTGTGTCCTGTCCCATTGCTGCTTCAGTTCTAGGATCTGCATTTGTATTGGATCCACTGGTAAACCCGTCGAAGTTAATCCCAGTGTACACCGCCGATGCCAATCCCGCTACTAAAAGGCCAGCAACGAGATATAATGGTTTTTTAGCGGAATAATAAGAATTATTTTTTAAATTGTCTTCTCTCTTTATTGCCTGTATCGTTTTAGTGGTTACAGCACTGATAATTCTTTTGGATTTATCTGGTATGTCTAATTTCAAAACTTCTGTAGTTACTTCTCTTATTTCACGAAGAGTTTTTTCGTCTCCAATGCGCTCCAAAGTGTTCTGGAGAAGTAATTTATATTTCTCTGTGTCCTTATCAAAATTTTCTACTGTTACGTGTAACAGTAATTCCTTAACAAAGTCTTGATATGCCCCGACTTCTGCAACAAGTCTTTCTTCCATGTCTTCTAGATCCTTGTTCACTTGCTCCAAACTTGCGACCTGTCCCTTTAGTTTCCGTATTTCAGCTAATAATGTTGGATCCGTGCTCATTGGTGCACTTCCTACAGGGACACTGGTTGTTGCAAGAAGACTTGTAATTTCACTGATAATTTCATCTTTCATCGCTTCTAGTGGCCTTGAAAGAATACTTAACGTCGGCGAGCCTTCTCGAATTACCGCATCTTCATCGGCGTCTGTATCTGGCGGCACGAGCAAGCTTAAATCTTCTGCAATTTTATCTAATTCATTGTCTCCAAATGTTGGAAAAAAAAGTTGAAGGTTGTAAGACTTAAATTTATTTAAGTCGGCCATGAAGTTGCACTATGCTTTACTATTTTATAGTTTATAGATCAAAATCGTTCGTTTAGCCCGACGGATGAGGGGCTCGACATCAGTGATAACCATGTTTTGTGCAGTGACACAATCATACGGTTTAGCATTTGGCGTTCTAAGTTTTCGTCGAACAGCTGCGGCAAAAAAAGCGGCCGTAAATGCAATATCGTTTTTGCACTGGAACATTTCTTCCCAGACTTTGCACAGGTCATCCTTATCCATGCACGGCGCGAGGCGGAAGACTCCGGCTTTTAATGCTAATGTGTGTTGAATATCGGCCTGTTGTCCGCTAAATTTTGTGAACAGCTTTTCCCATGTGGCACAAAATGCATGGAAAGCCGCGTAATTTTGCGGCAGATGCTGACGAATCCTGCCCATAAACATAGCGAAGGCCCAAAACGCCTTCCTCAGCGTCATGCTTTCGATAAATGGCACTGCACAGTAATTCATGCCCTGCGTGTACCCTTCACATGGGAAGTGTGAGACGTAAAGTCGCAATAAGAGTTTTAAAAGTAGCGGCGCAACCGTTTTTGTCCGTTGAACGTCCATATGAATCACGTAATCCACCTTTTCGTCCAGTATTCCGACCAACAGTGTCATTTTAGTTGCGGCAAGTGGGACTTCCAGTGCATTTAAGACGCGTCTTTCATCCATTTAATGGTGTAGCCTATTTATTTAAATATGAATAATATATAGTAAAATGGATTTGTCAGCGATGGGTATTTTGACGATACGCACAGAGGTGCAAAAGATGCACAATACGAACAATGATGCAGTTTTTAATATTCGTGGTAGTGTTAACAATGCATTTGTTGTTGCGCATGAGTTTAAGCGCATGCGCCATGCGGTAGAGATACGTGAGAATGGCGAAGCTACATCGTTTTGGATATGCCACATACCTTCTGAGATTTACACTATCATTTCGGATCGATCATGCATTGATCGGTGTCTTCGCTGCCTTTCAAACGAAAATTTAAAGTATATCAACATCAAATGTAGCGGTTCGCGCATCGAGCTTGCATGGATGGTCGTCCGCTCCGCCGTGACGCAGGGTTTTTCAATGGATACTGAATGTCATACGGATTTAGAGCGCAGCGTCACTATTCACCTGCGGCGAAAACACTCTGCTATTTTGCCTGTAAATTTAGCAAGCGATGCACTAATGCGTCTAAGTTTAGATGACAATTCAGATTTATCAATGACAATGTAAATCTTTTGTAAATCTTTGACTCTCGAACTCAGTAATGGCCTATAAGTATAATTTCTTCATTGCAAGAGCATATCATGTATTCCACTTTGATTCGTGGAGCAGTGGAGTTTGAGCGTTGTTTGCCAGAATCTGTTTCATGTATCCGTGCGACAACGCGGCGCATGGCTTTACGCGATGCACTGGAGACCTCTCGCAATGTGAGGCAGATGGCAGAGGAGTATGCATCCGAATTTGATGCAATAATGATTGAGTTAGAGCGCGGCCGCGTCGTGCATCTCCGGCAGCAGCCGGTATTTGAGTGGGAAATCGACGGTCGAGCACATTTTTCCGCAAATTGGCGTTTTGAGCAGATGATGATACAGTACATTATAATGAAAGATGCATTTAACGAGGGCAAACGCGTCGGCGTAGAGGGCGATTATAAGTCTGCAAAGAAGTCGTTTTTAGAAGCAGCTAAAATATGCGATACAGTCAATAAAAATTGCATTTCTCAGTGGCCATTTCGCGATATGGCAACATTAAATTTGTCAAATGAAGATTTTTGGCACTGCCAGAAGCAGTTTTGCGAGGCTTACGGGGCCCTGATGACTCTTCAATATGCAATTCAGGAGAAGAAAACAAAGTTGCTGTCTTATATTTCAAAGAAAATGTACGGCCATGCCAGTTTGGCACTATTTCAGCACGAAGATGCTAAAAAGTTGCACGATTTAGCAGTGTTAGTGTTTGCATATTCGAAGGCCGACACACTTTGGTCTGCCGGCAGGCACGGCGAAGCGCTTGGAATGTTGCAATGGCAGCACATGCAAAAGCCGACGATGGATGAAGCATCATCATTGGCAACGTGGTTTGAGGAGCAAGAGGATATTTTTGATTCGTGGCGTACAGAGAATAGCAATGTGTACTTTGCGGAACCAAAACATGATGCCGGCGCTATAGAAGAGGTTACAGAGAAAAAAGAAAAGCGTAATACAAAATATTAATACATTACTTTGTAAGTCTGTACATTTGATAAAATTCTTCTGGGCCTTTATAGGTGCCGGGCGTGTCCCACCATAGCACCTCATCATTTTCCATCGACGCCAATGGTGAATTATACAGTATTGTATCACCTGCGCACACGCCGCCCGATGTAATTTTTTTAGTACCTAAAATGCGCACGACTTTTTGTTTCATGTCATCATTTTCAGTGATGATAAGTATACCGTGCCGGTATTGTTGATACACGAAACGCAAGAACAGACTTAAGCTATTGCCCCAATCCTTTGGATACATGTATATTGTCTTATGCTGCTTCCACCAATCGTGCATTGGAGACTCCACATATCCAAATCGCGTATCAATGACTAGTATGTTAGAGTTCATATTGCCGGTATTGTCCGTGCTTCTTCAATGCGCTCAATCTTCTCTGCGATTCTACTACCGCATACGTCGCAGCAGATTGGCGGTGAATTATTGCGGGTCTTTCTCTTCCGCTTTCGCTTTCCGGGCACCTCTTCAACGGGCTCAGCTTCCTGTAACTGCACTTGTCTTATGAATACCGGTGCACTACAGAGCAGGCAGCGATACATTATACAATACTACAAATATACATGACGTGTATATGTACATGTATTTGTGAATGTATTTCAAAACAATTTAAAAGTACGGATTTCATCGATGTGATCGCGTCGTAGCGTATATATGTTGCGCATCGTGAAACAATTATCTTCAATGCATAATGTTGTATGAGTTATTACGTTTAAAATCGGATGCGAGTACCATAGATATATTGCGCGCGTCAAAGCGTTGCATCACAGAAATCAGTGCGTCTAAAAATGAGCACAAGGAAGCAATGTGTTTGTACATAAAGCGTGTGTGTGCGTTTTTGATTCATCCATCAGGGCACGAGTGTTACACGTATATTTTGAAATCGCGGCGAACTTATGTGTCACCATTGAAGGCAAAGCTCATGCTTAAAGTGATTGATTCCTTCAATAGTGGAAGTGGACGTGCTCTTATAAGCCCAAGTATGTGTTCCAGTTTACATGCGTCTTGCAGTAGATCACTGAAACCAATATCAAGTTGCACTGCATTAAGTAAGACGTTCTCGTGTCGGTGGTGCACGAATTCCATCACCGATAAGACAAAATTGTATACGCTGATATGTAAATGTTCATTTCGGTCGGGGCACGAGTTTTGTGGCAAGGAGTTTAGTAGAGTTCACAAAAGGTGCCCAATATGTCGGCAGCAGCTATTAAAGCGTAAAGGGGTCTCAAAATACATGTTTTTTAATACAGATAAAATGTACGACATAGTGTAATTTAATTTGTTAATGTTTTTTCCACAGCATTTTTTTGTATATTAGGACCATTTGCCTTTTCATTCATTTCAATGCCACCAATCGTCTTCATAACTGTCGTTTTAATGTGATTTCCTCCATGCATCAGGAATCGGCTTCTTACGTGCAATTCATTTTTACCATTGATGAATGGCTCATTCACAATGAGCTCAGTACAGCCGGATATTTCCATTGATCGAGTCGCGGTTGTATGTGGCAGAACAACGACAAGTGGTCCTGCAGCATTGTCGATTTCAGTCTGCTTCACTTTTCGTGTAATGCGTATCACATTACACCCCATCCGTTTAATCTCGTCACACACGGCCTTGACAATTTCACGATAGCGAGAATAAAATGCAACCTTACCGACCGCATTTGCTCTTTCAATTAAGTATCGAACCTTTGGTATGGTTTTTTTGGCTGAAATTCGGTTTAAGGTCTTCAGATACTTGTGCGAAATGACATGCCCATTCACAGTGCCAGTTGGTTCTGCCATATCATTTAATTCCTTCAAAACGGTAATTGCCTGTCGGCATTGTGGGCACTTGCGATTTCCTGATTTCAATGATTGCGATATGCAGCTCTTACAAAACAGATGATGGCAATTCGTGATAACAGCACTCTCCATCGTGTCTAAGCAGATGCAGCAATTTTCTTTTTTTGAGCCAATATTCTCAATCATGCCAGCTGCCGTCTTCATCCCCGGCTTGTCTTCAGCATTGAGATACTTTACAACGTCTTCTGGGCGCTGTTCGTAGACGTCACTTTTGCAAAGCCTCTTTTTGGGCACGCTGTATTCCGACATTGGGACCAAACGAGGATCAAACGATGCCAGATGCATGATTTTTGACGCTTCAGATATTTTTCTTTTGTTTGAACGTTGCGATTCAATGGTTTTTTTCATGAGGCTGCGACTAAATGGTTTGATGCACTTTTCAACGGCGCTCGGCATAGTGTCTTTCACGATTGTTTGTCCACAAATCATCATCATACTGTTGCAAAAGTCCTTCCGAATGCGTCGGCCGCACGGTGTATCCTTAAACCACGGATACGTCTGCATGATCTCCCTGCCGTTCGAAATTCCCGCCGCGGTTAGCATTATTCCGAAGTCACTGTAAGTGAATTCTGTTTGCTTTGTAAACACAAAAGTGCGGTGTACACATGCCTCCGATGAGAGAAATTTTCCCCAAAACTTTGGCTTTCCGGCATGTGCGTCATCAATGATGACTGTCGAACTTGCTGATACTTCCGATCGCATGCAAGCTCTTGTGAAATCGCGCTGGCGTATGATTCTTATCTGAATCTTTGGGCCCTCTCTGGATTCCATGCAGAATGGAAGTGTAAATATCAGGTCTTTGCCATCACATATCATTGCATCATGCTTCAATGCCACGTCCAGCCATGTGTCAATATTATCCGTGCAGCATATCACAAAAAATTTCATGTACACACTTGCATTCTCTTCCTCGTCTTTGCATTTTTCTTTGATCTGAGACCATAAATGGCGCATGAGCGCCCACTGTACTGCAACTGTCCCACAACGAGAAGGATGCACGATGATGCCACCAGAATCCTTTGTAAACTGCGTTGGCATGATGCTCATTTCAAGATTTATGGTAGTTGTGTCCGACTCGTAGGCCTTTTGAAGTGGGCACTTCTCATCATATTTTGAGAGCATCCACGATAACATTTTGCACTGGTGGGGCAGCAGCCATTTAAACGCGTGCTTGACGCCGTACCTATCGCATTCCAAATAAGTGTGCTTCGCAACAGTTGAGAACGTGTGCGTTTCACGTGCCCAGTCGTGCAATCGATAGGTGCACCCGAATTCAGGGCTATACTTTAGCCGCAATGAAAACCATACCATTATGCGACGAAGCTCACGCCGCATTGATGCCGCATACTTGATGGCCAATGTTGAATTGTGAATCACAAATGATATTCGTGCATGTTGATTAGAATCGGTCCAATGCAGCGTGCCCTTCACGCCCAATACGGGAATCGATGATTCTTCATACTTCTGTAACATATCACGATATGCTCCAACGTAATCCCAATACATATCGTATAGTTTAATAACGGCCGGATTGTCGATATCGTCCTTCTGACCAAGTGCCACCTTTTCAGAGTAATTTGCGTTTGGAAAGATATCATCGATCCGATTGAGTCTTTGCATGATGCTTGATCTGAATCGTTTTGCCCTGAGGAAAGACGGGCTTTTAATCCTAAAGATTGGTTTTCTGGCGTATGGGGAGACTCTGGATACAAGATGCAGAAACCATGCCCATTCACTTTGCCTGCCTCCGCTAATTTCGGAGAATGTGGACCACGTGACTCGTTCCAACAACTGTTCCAGTGTCATTCCACGATAAATAGACGGTACGTCACGAGGAATTTTGATGCGTATGGGTGGCATCGTAAACTTTTCATTCATTGCGTCTGGCGCAATATCCTGCTTTACATGGCGTATCGTGCGCCATTTTAAGTATGAGTTTGAAATGTGCACCCACTTTGCATTCAGATAGCTTTGACCGACGTCTTGCCAATCATATTCCAACCCCGATGCGTGTGGAATAAGATGAACCAGCCCAAAGTCGCGATCCACTTCTGCAACGCGGTAAAGGTATGAAAGATAAGTCACGTGGGATCCGATAAAAGTCCAACTATTCTCAAATCCCTGAATCAAACTGTTTGGAATCTTTCCTATGTGTTCGACAGAGAGGCATTGTTCTACCATATCTTCTATAGAGTATGTAGAATTAAAGAATCGCATTGCGCGCGCAACAATTAACTCGGAGAACCCCATGCTCAAAAGCACTCCTTGAACTTCAGTGCGTGAAGGAAACATGATTGCCGCGACAACATTTCCTTCGACGTCTTCAGTTGGTGGCAAGGGGTCAATTTCTTCCAAATCCATATCAGAATCTTCGCTTAGACTAACCATTAAAATATTGTGAAAATGTTTTGATGAAAGATGAAAAGATGTTATGTACTCTATTTTGATAGTAAACGCGTTCAAGTATAACAAGTATTTAAACAAGTATTTTTTTTACCTAATATAAAATTATTCTGCCTTTTCCTCTTCCTCGCTTTCTACATCTATGTTTTTAACGCGAGTTGTTATTTCTACAATGGCATCACTATCCTTGCTGTCACTGTCCTTACTTTTTATTGTCTTTGCTTCTACCTCTAAAATTGACGTCATATAGTTAATGAGGTTCAGTGTTATTTCATTTGGCCCAAGAACATTGCTTAGGCGCATAAACATTTTCTGCATCCACGGCAAGTCTAGCTGCTCAGGCCGCCTGCATTCGTGCAGCTTTTTAAGCCAGATCACCCACGGCTCCACGAAATGGTCACTGCGAATTGGACGTGCACCATGTTCCAGCAACATTGTCCACTTATCGCGCTCAAATGTGTCTAGCGGAAACTTGTTTGGATCAGCACCCGCCTTCAGCATTATTCGCAGCCCTGCACTGTCCGCAACAATCATGTTTTCGGTGTTGGGATCAGCGCCATTTTCGAAAAGCCAGTGAAGTGCATTGTAAGAGTGATGGCTCAATGCCGTCTCGACAGATGTATTTATTACTGCAAACCACTTTTCCTTATTTTTGGGGACTTTCATCTGCTTCAGTGCATTGACGTCATCGCGTTTTACCGCATAGGGCACGGCGGGCGTCGGGTTTGCTCCATTATCTAAAAACCACTTGATCCAATGGTGATTTTTTCGATTAAGAACAACCATGAACGTGTCCTTGTCCGATGAGTGTTCTGAGCACAGGAAGAAACGCGCCAATTCTGTGCGCCCAACCATAAGGGCATGATAGAGCAACGTCCGCGGGTTGCCAGTTGGGCCCTCAATCTTGCTCATCAGTAACGCCTGACGCAATTTTGGATTCATTGTTGTCAGAGCATTGCGCGCAATATCTTTGGAGTACCGCATCCACAGGCTTTCAAAGATGGAGCGGACGCGAGACAGAAACTCCCGCGTCTCATCGCGCAGATTGAGTTCGTGGAATATTTCAAACAACGACGACGCATCGACCTCACCCGCACAGTCGCCCGCAATCCACAGCTCGTCCACTGTACCGCCCATCTTCATCCACTGGCACAGCCATAAAAGCTGATGCGGAGCTGAATTTGTCAATATCATTCGCAAGCAAGCATTGTCCTTTTTCAATATGCTCTTATCGTTTATTTGGTATTTCTGAACATCGTCGGGCGATATGCCCTTTGTCCAGCGTGATTCTGGCGTGTTACTTGCAAACAGAGACATTGGGTTGAATGGTTGCAGCTGCGTAAGGAAGTACCTCAGATAGACACTATTGTTAGAATTTTTTAGAATATAATTTATGAAATGTATCTTCATCAATGCGCTCTAAATACTCGCCTTTTGAATTCGACTGATCTTGGCGATTACTAATTGCGCTCTCTGGCAACCATCTCATGTCAATGAATTTGCAGTCATTATTTTTATTGTAGTAAATCCTCATTTTGTACTCATCCGACCCATCATCTTTTTGTATATAGAATCCCTGACCTTCAACATTGTATTGATTATTCTTATCACCGCAAAGTGATTTGCAGCACATTTTTTCAAAGTCGCTGTCTACCCGTGAAACATCAATGAGGCCATCAATTTTAAAACCATTTCCATTTGCACACGACTTTCTCTCTTCCTTTTTTAGCGCGCCACATGGCACTAATTTGCCAAACACGCTACTTAAACACAAAGTAAGACACGCAAACAAAAATACAAATTTCATTATAACTTACATTACCTTTAACATTTATATACCTCATAGCACTAATTTTATGTAAGGGATATAAATATATTAAATTTACCGTGACAACGTATTTTTCCTATTTAAGTCCCTTCATTTCCTCTAAGTGTTTAAGTTATACGCGATGAGTTACATGAAGAACACAAAAGCGTTTCACGCAGCTCCTCAGAGCGGTGGAATTATAATGCCGGAGGATCTTGACTTCGGACTGCCCCCTTCAAAATCTAAAAGGGTAAGACGCAAGAAATCCAAACGCACTGAAAAAATTGAACGTAAGAAGGTTGCGCCCACTCGCGTGAAGGCAGAAGAGGAGACGGTGACACTGAATTTAGACGCGCCCGATATTGAGAGTGAGGAGTTGAGATTTATGGTGGAGGAGAAGTATAGGGCACTCTCCAAACTCGGTAAAGAATTTGAGAAGGATTTGACGTCTATGAAGGTGCTGCTAATGCTGGAGATTCGTTTGCGCGAATTTTCAGATGCATTTCATGAAGAGGAGGTGAAAGATGAACCCGACGAGTCTCTTCTCGACGCCTACGTTGAAAAAATTTTAGAAGTTGACTTACCATACGAGTTTGACGAGCTGCAAACGCAGGCAAAGAACAAGGTATTCGAGTGCGACACGACGCAGCTCTTGCCCGAACTCATTCAGTACATACGCGACGAAAACAGCCCAATCCCAAACTTAAACAAAATGAAAGTGGCATTTGAAAAACATGAAGAATTAAAGCCAAAAGGTAACATTATTATGGATCTATTGGAAAAAACTATTTCAGGGTGCAAAAGTGACGAATTTCAAGACTTCATTGACGAATCCACGCTTTCATCGACGCTAAAGCAGCGCGTGAAAGATTGCATTGACGACATTGGTTCCGCATACGATAATAATGGTCTGAAAAAAGTTGACTTTCAAGGGTATTTTAAACTTGTTGAAAGTATTTTAGATACAGTCAAGGAGAGTGGCGACGTAAGCGACGTAAGTGGCGACATAAATGGCGACGTTAAAGTTCAAACCAAATTTAATATGGCAGGGCGCAGCAACTCAAAATCAAGAGTGAGAACCAACAATGTGTCTCTGGATAATGATACACCAACGAGTTTCGCACTGGGTTTAATCCAACTTGGTATACAATTGTTTTTCTTCATTATGGTGGCTTTCTTAGCATCAAAGACAACGGATACCAATATGAGCGATGTCCTTACCTACACGTTTTTTGGAAGTAATAATCCGAAAAATGTATATTACGTTTTTGGAAAAGAAACTTCATTTAATGTTGCAGTTATACTCAGTGCATTACTTGCAATACCAGCACCATTTATGATCCAACATCGTTTAAAATGGCTGTTCCAATTTAAATCTTTTATTGTTATAGCTACTGCAGTATGCGAATTTATTTATGTATCGTTTATACCCAGCGATGGATGGATAGAACTCATACGGAAACTTTGGATGGCATGGCAGGCTTTCGGTGTTACGGGGTTTATGGGAACCATATCTGATTCTATTAAACCTCAAGAGCATTTAAATAAATTGTATTTACTAGGAATTGCAACAAAACTGTACGCATTGGACCCCGGCATGCCAACAAGACAAACTCAAGGTTCAAATGATTTAATTAACACACAAAATAATGGAATTGTCTTCCAGCCGTTCGACTTCGGTGAAATTTATGTCAATGTGAAAACGCAGGCAATGCTTTCGGAAGTTGAACCGTATGAAGATATTAAAAATCCATATCACTGTGGACCATTCACATGTATTAAATATGGTAGAGAAGAGGTAGGATTTGTTTTACCAACAAAACGTGCATTTAAAAATCCATATTTAACCCAGATACAAAATCGCATTATAGAGCGATTAAGTAATGGCATGGCACGGTCTCTACATTACCGAGATTGCATCGTATTCGATGCAGAACAGGCATACTTAAAAACTATTTACGTGAACGAAACATCTGGATTCATATCTGGTACATTAGCGCCATATAGCAAGTTAATAATGTCAGTATATGGTCTTTATTATACGCTATTAAATGAAAATGCAACGACTAGAACGACAACAAAAACAACATTGCTGAAAGGTGGAAAAAGAACAATCACAGATGAATTTGAAGGAACAATGAATGCGTTAGTATTAACACAGGCTGCCCTGCTAATTGGATTACCTCTATTTTCATCAGCCGTTTTGCAAACTTCGTTTACAACAACAAATTTACCAGAAGTAAATCAATTTTTAAGACGCAACGAATACAATAATTATTCCGTGTTTTTTATAAAAAATGTAGATGACGGTGGGACCGTTCGTGATAGTGGGACATCCGATATTAGCATGCATGATTTCCTATTAGAAACGGATAATGACGGGGTAAAGATACATGTCGGTGGAACAAATAAGAATACAGCAAGTGCAACTAAATCCCCAAATAATTATTATTTTGTTTATAAGCCGAATGATGATGAACAATATAAATATGTGCAAGTGGCAAATACAGGTAATACTGATATTGGTATTCTTCTGAAGCCAATTTAGATAAATAATGTATTTAAATGGTTTATATTTAGCAACGATGTTTTTAAATTCAGACGACGACAACCCTCAACCTCGATATTTTTTTTTGTGTAAAATCTTATTTAAATCGCGATTCGAACCATTTTACATTGCTGCCATAAGGTGCGTGCAAAGAATTAATTCTGGGGACACATCTATGTATTATTACTTGTACTGTTTAGCTCGCATCTTCGTATTGTTTGCTGATGCGGATGACTCTGTAAGTACGTTTCAAATCAGTAATTTACGTGAATTTGTGTCTATACTTTACGTGCTTTTTATTAATGGAGACTACAATATACTTCAAAAGAATTTGGACAATACATCAAAAGAATTTCAGATTTATTTGCTTCCTGCATACAAAGATTTGTACAACCGTACGGAGCGTTTCAATTCCATGCTAGAAACGACAATTCAAGAAGAAAAAGAACGTTTAAAAACCCTCGACAAGAGTGAAATAAGTGAAACAAAATCGTTTGAAGAAATTTTGGATGAAGTAAAGGGCGGTATGGACGTGACAACGACCTCAACGTACTCGTGGCAGAGTGGATTTACACCAAGTGTAGATGCCCGCGCGCGCGTGTGGAAAGACTTTTCCGAGACACGCTTTCGCACCGCGTTTCGAACGCTAAAGGAAGTTCGGCGCAGTGCCAATAACCTTTTTATTAATGAGGATACACCAGTTAATTATGATGGTAGAAACTTTACTTATACTGACAGAACTGTAGATGAAAGTTCAGATGAAAGTTCAGATGAAAGTTCAGATGAAAGTTCAGATGCACTGATTAGAATAAATACAGTTGCGTTCCCATTGCTCAGAACGGAAGAGTCGAACACGCCATTGCACGAATGTGAATCCGCGTCTATTGCTCTTAAGATAGTTATTAAATCATTGTTTGATGATCGTAATACGCGCAAGTTGGTGCGCTTTAATGGCATTACGTGTGACACAAGTGCTGTCCGCGAGCTGGCGGAGACGCTGCCCATCACTGGCAGACGTTTTATTCCACTAAGTCTAAATAACATACCACTAGATGACGATGGGAAAGAGATGCCAATAGGTAGAGATGAAGATTCTGAAAATATTTACAAGCTGTGGGCGTATCGGCGTCGAACGACTCTTGCAATGCTATTGATTCTAAGCAGTTCATTTGGCACCTCTAATTTTGCATCTATGCACGTCCGTGATATGTTGAACTCTTGGGCACAGATGGCGCAGACGTATGGAAGTCGTCCACGCGCGACGATGCACATTGTCGATATGAAAAAAAAGATTACTCGAGAAGGCAATGATCGCATTTGCGAGGTCCTTTTGCGGTGTTATCAGAAGCTGTATATGCTGCGCGATGATCCTAAAATTCCGCGTCCTTCAACGACAGGATATGCCATTTACTGCAACAACATTTACCAGAGTGCACTTAAAACCAACACGTTTCCTATTTTTGACCCCTACAATATAGCATCGGGCCCACCAAAAATTACTGAAATAAGTTTGCGGAGTTTGATTTCAATGTTTGGACTTTCTTATCCACAATCATTGGCCGGCGTCGTGTATGACGTTCAATCATATTTAGATACCATTTAATAATCATTTAATAATCATTTAATTATCATTTAATAATCATTTAATTACTTATCATGTTGTTGGTTTAATCCATTTTCTAGCGCGCAGTCTTGATAGCGTGGACGACGGCTTGTATACGATGTGCACTTCGTGGCACGATGGCATGATAGTGTATGCGAGGTATCTTGTAAGCGGCGAGCACACTGCGACAAATGTATCTGCCTCTTTTGTTTCAACTTTAACGATGGCGTCTTTTTGTAGAATTTCAGCTTTGCATCTCAAATACCGTGCAGTTTCTTCTACTGTCAGCGAAGATAGGATTAGTATTGTTTTCATACCAGTATTGCATACATTTTTTTTGACAACATTGCAACATACTTGTTCGTTCATAACATAATCCTATTTAAGGGCAACATTGGTTATATAATCGCAATGGAATCCAAGACAGACGACGACTTTCAGGGCGTGACAGAAAATGGCAAACGTCCTAAAAAATCAAAGAAACCGCGCTTAAAGCTGCCTGTCAGTGTGTCGTCAAAATCCAAATTCAAGACGCCAAAATTTAAGATTCAGAATGTAGTGGCGACGTTCAATCTTGGTGTTGAAAAGCTGGACCTTCGCGAGTTATCCTTGCAGCTGCCATTTACGGAGTACAACCCGCACAAGTTTGCGGCGGCAACTCTCCGTCTCCGCAAGCCCCGCACGACCGCATTGGCGTTTGCATCTGGCAATTTGGTATGCACTGGCAGCAAGGACGAAATGACGTCCCGCTGGGCCTCACGTCGTTACGTGCGCCTCCTTCAGCGCTATGGCGTCCCGGTGCAATTCCGGCGATTCAAGATTCAGAACATTGTTGCCTCGTGCAACACGGGGCACCCCCTCATGCTGAAGGAGTTGGCAACGCAGTATGGGCACTATGTGTCGTATGAGCCAGATTTGTTCCCGGGTCTGGTGTTCCGCACGTCGGAGCCCAAATTGGTTTTCCTTTGCTTTCGTTCGGGCAAGGTTGTCATTACGGGTGCAAAGACTCGGAAGGAGATTGAGGATACGCTGGAACTGTTGTTTCAAAACATTCTAGTCAATTTCTTTGATTACAAAGATGAGTCAAAGAGTTCGTCAGAGTATCGCAAGCAGATTCGCTCTGAGGCATTGCCACTTGACGCATTTGACCTTGATTCTTTGCTTTAATTATTTACATTGATCATTTACATTGATCATTTACATTGGTCATTTAAATTAATAATTTGCTATAACGCCTACGGCGACGCAGCATTAATGACTATTTCCTTAAGTATTCATTCTTAAGCACAAAGCGTATGTTCTTTGTATTGTTATCGTTTGTTCTCGGGATGTATTGTGCGCAGGAATATGATAGATCGTTGCCGCGCATTAAAATTCTTTTTACACAAGCTAGCGTCATGCTGCAATCAGCAATAAAAGGCGAAGATGAAAAGACAACTTAGAAGCACGTACACATTTTATTTTTTAAAAAAGTCGTATACATAGTTTGCAACTGCCCTGTCCGATGGTCTCCGCTGATCTTTGTACCACACCTCACTTTCCTTTTGATCGATGGGCTCATAGAGTTGCCCATGGTCATTGACTGAAAATTCATGGATCATCTTCCTAAACTCAAGCAAGCCATACTTTTTCAGGTCCTCAACGCTTTCGGGTGAAACTTTGCTCATTCTTTGAAGCACTAGATATGCACCGTAGGGTGAATCCATGCTCGTCGTTAAAATGCGCTGCTTGCTCACTGGGTTCTTGCTCTTCTGTATTTCAGTTTGACTGTCATTGCTTTGCGCAGACTCCTTTTTGTCTAGTTTCTTCTGCGCATCCGCCAGCTTCTGCTGTAGACACTCGATAAGACTATCCTTCGTTGCACTTTCGTCCTTTGAAGCGCAAAATATTGCATCCATGTTCTTGCCAGATGTCAGGTGTTTAACGCGTTTCCAAGCGCTGTATCTCGTTCCATATTCCTGTAAATGCTCCTGAATGCAGGCGTCGGCCCACGCCGTCAAAGTTTTGAATGTTCTGCCGGACAAGATGTCTGTTTCAATGTCAGTCATGACAGAGCAGTCGCCCACCGTGCCACCATCGTGTATTGTTCCACAAAAGCGATAACCTTTATAATCAAATGCTAATTCATCGCCAACATGTATATTACCCGACTGTAAAAGCTGCAAGAGACGAGTCATACTGATAGTTTGAAAACCAATAACACAATACAGAATTAAACATTGTATTTCGCTATATACTTTGATGTATTTCGAATTCATAATACATTTACAT
>VMHT01008474.1_pt1 | contig 20121 bp, 44 predicted proteins | sample 4693611 | NCBI WGS metagenome assembly VMHT01 (sample SAMN12280063, study PRJNA550983) | marine metagenome | isolation source: seawater sampled from same location over 5 years 0.02-0.2 micron viral filtrate | place: USA: collected off the coast of southern California halfway between the port... ...
CACTATGATTAAGTTAATTCTAGTTGGTATTCTCCTCCTGATGTCTATCGTCTCCACAGGCGCACTCCTGTACTCTTGTTTCTTTAACACAGAGATCACAGCAGGACCAGAGGATGAATACTTCAATGATTGATATTCTTATTGGCATTATTCTTGTTGTATTTGTAAGTTATGTTGCAAAGGAGTATTTCAAAGATGATAGTTGATCTGTTACAGTTTACTGGGTTCATGATCTTCCTTGGAACATTCTCCTTTGGTGGCATTATTGTCGTTTCGCTTATATGTGAGAAGCATAGAGTGATTAAGACAGAAGAGATTCAAGGTGCAATGGATAGCACCGAGATAGACAGGACCGCCTGAATCCTGTCGCCTGACTAGTGGGGCATGCACCATGTATCATGTGTCGTGCCTCTGTCCCACGCTCCCCCTCCCCCTAGAAGTGACCCCCCCCATTGGTCAGGGGTAGGAATCCTACTTTGAGGGGTTACAGGTTAGCGAGACTCTAGAAAGTTTTACCGACCCCGATTTAAAAAAAATTCTCCGAGGAAAAAATGCCTCGATGAAAACCCGCATGACTGAACAGACTATGCCATACTATGCCCGACTATGGGTTACTACACAGCAGAGGAAGAAACATTATGAAAATTGAACGGGACTCCTAAGAATTTGAAGATGCATTGCGTAAACTACTCATTTCTTCACAGAAGTTGGATAAATAGTTCTGCGCAGACTGCGCTCGCGGTAATGGTGTAGGAATCCTCCTGCACTACTCATAGAAAGGAATCTACTATGGAAGTTGAATCACCGAACTCCTCTCCAGTAGCAGGTTATCGTGATGTTGAAGTGTTGTTCAATAACTGCTCTGACCCAATAGAGTTTCGAGTATACGAGTCAATGTACCTACGTGCATACGACTCTTTCTACTCTGAAGGTGCTACCCCAAAGTTTTTCTGGATCGTTGGATACGAACTCATCGACGGTGTACCATCAGAAAATCGTACCCACGCCAACCTCGCCAATATCTGCTCCATTAAGATCATTGGTAAAAAAGGACATGAATCCTGCTTTCCCCCAAACTGAGAAGAGTTTTATATTATGAATGACGATAGTGATAATGTTGTAAGTCTGGATAAGTTTCGTAGTGAAAAGAATCGACCTGAAGATTGTGACGAGCAATTCTTCCCGCCGTTGGACCTTGATGCGGAGCAGGTCGATTCTATACTCCAGAATCTAGACGAGTTGTTGGCATCCATCAAGGATCCCCTTGAACCAGACTACCACCACTACACCTCACTACACACTGTGCTACAGATGTTGCTAGATAACATGGACTATGCGCAGGACTCACCCGTAGCAGAATACGATGACGATGTGAAGATGCATCTCTTTTACGCCAAGGACCATTTATATAAGGTCGGCGATCTCATCAAGAACAAACTACCCAAGGAAGATTAATTATGACACCCCGCGAAGCACTCTACCATCTGGTCATGGAACTGGGTCCAGTACCACAGACCACCCGCAACGACAACCTCACTCCGAAGGAAGTTCTTCTTCGAGACTCAGTCAACGTTCTACAGGAACTGATTAAGGAAGACGAGTCATCTGCGCAGAGCGACTACGCGGAACTGCGAGAGTCACTCAACGAGTACTGGCGCCATACTATCGCCAAACAGTAACACGCGAGTGGCGAACTGTCGGGGCGAGTCAGAGAGGGTTTTCTACCGCACGGCAGACCGCAGAGCGAGACGGCATATGAGTGAAACAATTCAATGAGGGAATTCCCAGATACACTCCACGTAAGAGGGGGAACAGGCGCAGGAGATATGATAATGCATCTCGCCTGTGCACACGCATGGAGTTTTCGCTATGACCTGAGAGTGGATCTCTCGTTTCACTGGGAAGAAAAGGGCGACTGGATCTTTCACCCGCACGATACCGAGTCTGTCTGCGAGAGACTCTCGAATATGCACTCCAAGATGCTGGGATCAGAACGAGTTACCCTAGAGCATTTCTGGGAATCAGATATGTTCTCCTATGCCAACTGCATGATGGATGACCAGCAAGCACGTGTGCGGTTGCAACCCCATCGATACTTCTTAGAGTCTCAACAATCTGGAGGAAGAAACTTCTGTCTGGAGGATCACTGGTATCCTGACTGGCAATTCAAAGAAGAACCTCACAGGCGAGACAAGACGATTGTCTATTGGGACAACGGCAAGAATGCGGGAGACATCAAAGACTATAAGAGCGTGATGCACTGGGCACCAGTCCAACTTACCCTTGACCGAATGTTCCCAGAGCATAGGGTGGTAGCACTCAGTTACAGGGACTCCTTTGAAACTGCATATAACGCCATACAAGGGTGCGACTTTGTTGTTGGTTACGACGGCATGTGGCACTATGTGGCGCGTTTGATGGGCAAGCATTTCATCACCATCACAGGAGACATGATCCTGCCTCTGCATATGACCACCCCACAAGAGGGAGTGTTCATTCTTCCAAACCATTTCTGGCGACACCTAGAGAATATGCGAAACGAGGAATACCGCGAGTTGATGATTGATTACTCACACAGTGCATGGAAGCGCAGGTTGTTCCATATTGTAGACCCCAACCACATGGGTTATAATAACCAAACCTCCTCCTACATAACTATGACGAGAGAACTAGGTCAATTTAAGAGACACGAGGAATTCTAATGAACACCGAGGGAAAGGGACTTGATATCCATAACTTCTCTATTGGCGTAATGCGCGATTGGTTTGACCGTGACTACATGGCAGACCTGACCTCCAAGTGTGAGAATAAGTTTAACCAGCAACTGTACGCACAAGAGCGCGACTCTGACAATTCTGCTGGAACCTTTGACCAGTTTAACGGCGTCAACTATCAGAACAACTCCAAGCGATGGGACCAGTCATTCAGTATGGATGCATTTGGTTCCTTCGCCGAGGATGCAGACTATATCAAGGAGCACTTGTTCGAAGGTGCCGAACTATACTTCCGCACCCTTATGGAAGCGAGTGGCGTGAGGGAGTCGGCACACCGAACTATAGACAATGGACTGAAGGTCCAGCGCACTCCTCCAGGAGGCGGGTTCAATCAAGCGCACTGGGAACAGGGTCCAGGACTTGACGTCTGTAGCAGGTATGCTGTATGGATGATATATCTAAATGATGTACCGAATGGGGGCAAGACCACTTTCCCTATCCAGAACATGGACGTCACACCACAGGCAGGAACGCTGTTAGTTTGGCCAGCAGCGTATACTCACCCGCACCATGGCAATCCTCCTATTGATTGCTGGAAGTATGTGATAACTGGTTGGTTCAAATACACAACCGCTAAAGTCGTTGATGATGAGTACGAGCAGTATGGACCTAAAGAGAGCAGTGATTGAAGTAATTGGTGGGTGTAACTACACCTGTCAGATGTGTCCACAAACCAGTCCAGGTCGAGGCAAAGACTGGACTCGTAAAATGCCACTCAACAAATTCACATCGATCCTTGATCAAATCACTCCAAAGTACGGGACTCCTCAGATAAACCTCGAGGGTTCAGGGGAACCTACGCTCGCGAAAGACTTACACAAGTACATCGCTGAGGTGAAGAGTCGTGGACTGAAGTGCTACATCTACACCAACGGGTTCAACCTGCAAGGCGACTACATGAAGCGAGTCATCGACGCAGGCATAGATTTCATTAGAGTCTCTGTTATCGGATACGACGCGGCGACCTACAACCAGTGGATGGATGTTGATAACTTCCACCAGATCCGAAACAACCTGATGAACTTGCAGAGTTACATCCAGTCATCTGGATCTGTCTGCGAGTTGAGCACGTACCACCTGATCACCGACAACAACCAGATCGAGTATGAGGTGAGCGAGTATCGCCAGAACTTTATTATGCACGTGAACAGCAAGGCATACATCTGGAAGATGCACAACTGGTCAGGCAACTATGACCCACAGGGTAACGCAAGGAATCCTATGGATCGCAAGACCTGTGGGCGACCACATGGACCAGAGATAACGGTTCGTGCTGGTGGTGTCGGTGGGGCGACTGGCGCCATGACTCCCTGCTGTCAGACTCTGGGTCCACCCAACGAAGCGAAGTCTGTGCTGGGTCACCTGAGTGAGCAAACGTTTGAAGAAGTTTTCTATGGCGAGAAGTATGAGGAGTTGCGTCTTGCCCATGAGGAAGAGCGATTCGACGACATAGACTATTGCAAGAACTGCGACTTCCTGTACGACGACCCCGAAGTATTGGTATGGTCCAACGATGGTGCGGCGCGAACCAAGCATATGCTGGGCACCGACTTCTCCCTGAGAGAGACCCTGATAGTGAGCGACCGCGACACACGTAAGTGATTGATTCTATTCAGGTTTCTTAACTTTGCGTTTGTACTCCCCAAAGGATATAATAGTCTCATAGTTGATTGAATGAGATTATTGAAATGACTACCAACCGCGTCCTCCGCATCCTCGCCCTCCGACTCGACGCTGCTCGTCGTGACCTGCACGCTGGGGTCATTAGTGACTCAGAGTACCGCGCGATCCGTGCAGAACTCTGGTGTATCGAGCAAGATGTTATCGCTGAAGGAGAAGCAGCATGAACGACCTGAAAGAAACCCTGTTTGGTATTCTGGTTATGTCCGCTATTGGCGCTGGCATGGGCGCTATGTTGGCGCTGTTCATATGATGCCATTTACTCTAGGTGCTGCCCTCAAAGACGAGAACGGTTTACCAAGCAACGGACTGAGGAACTTTGTTCCCCATGCTGATGTGGAAACTGCGTTGGATGTTGGGTTTACTATGCTCACTTTGCTTGCCGAAGTTCCAGACTATATAGATGCAGCGAAGCAAGAGGGAATAGTCATTCACTATGATTGAAGAACCGAATTGGCGATACGAATTAGATCGTGCCATAATAAAAAGGAACCTACTCGTTCGAGAAGCAGCAGAGATCGACGAGCGGTATAATGACCTACAAGTACAAAGAGAGAAACTGACTGCCTTGGTTGAAGCAGGCGATCAGCGTTCTGAGATCTTTGGGGTCAAGTATGGCAAGAATCTTGTCGCCGAGGCATATCGAGAATTGGTCATGGTGCGAGACCAGATCACTTTGGTATCGAAAGATAGAATCCGACTCAGGCACGATTGGCGAGACTCGGACTATGCGATCAACTTTCTTCGAGATAGATTAAAGATGGACAAGGAGGGTGCTCTGTAATGGCAACGAGTCATAGCGAGACAACCGAACCAGGATTAGACTGGTATCTGAAATGGTTGTCAACAATCCTCATACTGACTAGCGTAGCGTTTAGATCCGCTGGACCAGAATACCGTGAGTGGGATATCACAATCGGTTTCGTTGCCACCATTGGGTGGACCTGTGTATCAATCATGTGGAATGACCGAGCACTGATTCTTCTCAATGGAGTCATGGGCGCGTTGTTGGCGTCTTCTCTTATACGGTTGTATTTCTAGCATGGACGCAGTAATGAACGAAGAACTTAAAGTTGCGGTACAGATCCTGATCTTCGGATTGGTGGTTGTAGCGCGACTCCATATGACTTCCCACCTCGCAAGGAAGCGAGTCTGGGGATTCGGAATGAATTTGATCGCAGGTGTCGGTTATGTCTGTTTGATGGCATACAGTGGGTTGTTCATACTCGCTGCTATGGATATCGTGATCATGTGTTTGGACGCACGAGGCGTCCGTAACAATCTCAGAGACTTGGAAGGTCCACTGACCCGACAGTCTGCTGATGAATGTGACCAACCCAACTGAGAAACTTTATTATGATTGACCAATTCACCTACCACCTATGCAATAAGACAGGCGACGTTACCGTCCATGCCCGTCAAAAGATCTTGGAGTCTATCTCGTCAGTATTTTCTGACGTCTATGTCTCTGAGGACTGCATCATCATCGCCGACCCCAGTGCTGACAAGCACGACCTCGAGAGCATTCTGCTCGCACAGAGGTGCTTCTAAGTTATTGATTCTATTCATCTTTCTCAATATTGCCTGTGTACATAAAACCGACTATAATATGTCTTGTAAGGTTGATAAATAATTGTTGAAAGGTAAAATGAATATGAAAAAAGTAGTCACTGCTCTCGCCCTCCTCGTCGCTTCCCCTGCCCTTATGGCAGAAAATCACGACGTTGGTGTAGCGGGTATTGATTATGAAATCCTCGTCCATAATGTCGACATCCGTGTTATTGAAAGTACCACTAAGACCTCTAAGTATTGCGGTCATGGTGTCCACGGTTGCGCCATCCTCGGTCGCGCTCGTAATGAGGATGACTCCTTTCGCGCCGCCTGTAATATCTACGTCAAGAAAGACTCCGCTATCACTAAGCGTGATCTGGAAATCACTGTAAATCACGAAATGAAGCACTGCTATGGTTGGAACCATAAAGAGATGCCCCGTGCTATTCGTGGTCGTTCTTTTAGTTCTCAGCAAGATTGGTTGGTGCGTAACCATAAAATCTGGAACGCTCTTCCAGAAGATCAGTTGACCATTCTTAATTCTTCAAAGTAATCGGAGTTCTTATGATAGTACGCTACTACAAAGCAAAGTTGACCCACGAAGAAGTTCTTGATGCGCCAGCAGACAAGGTGGTCAACTTCAAAGACCCAGTGTCTCTGTTCCATAGTGGTTGGGAAATAATGAACGATCCAGAGAACGAGTTCAATACCGCCATGACGATTGGCGCCAACGATGAACCTGGACTGTACTATAGCAACCAGAACCGTCACAATCGTTTTGTCGCTCAGGCGTTTGAGTCACTCCAATCTGGAGAGTATCGATGAGAATGAAGATCATCCGCGAGACCACGAACTTCACCAAGGTGGAGTACAGCGTACCCAAGCACGACTATATGGTCGAGGGTGGGCACGGTGGTCGCCTGATTGCTATGCGCAAGGAAGGCAAGGAAGACTGGATGAAGTTTAGCAAGGCAATCCCGTTCTCTAAGAAGCACCGCACGTTCAAGGAACTGCGCGAAGATCTACCGACTGAGTTCGTCAAACCCACCCAGTCTAATCCATGGGACAACAAATCCTATAATTCACTTGAGGCATTCATGGCATGATGAAAGCATATATCCTATCACCCCAAGCGCCCAACGCAGTCTGTAAGGTTCTGTATGGCGAGACTCCCGACGGTCGTTATGTCGAGTTGCGTGAGGTTTACGAGTTTGCTATGTTTGAGTTGGACTTCGATACTGAAGACACTCAGGCGAGGGATATGCTCGAAAGCGCATCCTGCGTCTCCGACCTACGGTTCTTCAGTGACCGCGTGGAAGTGCTGGAGTACAGCAACCTAGTGAGACTTGACTATACCCTTGACGGTGTTACGTCAGATGCGGTAGACTTCGATATCCAAGGTAAGTATTGGGAAATTAATTCTACTATGAGCATCGAGGAGAGATCATGAAAGTTATTGTCACAAGTCCACCCGCTGCCAGTCGAGTCTGGTATGAGCACGCAGTCGGGCAGGTGTTCGAAGTAATCTACGAGACCCCAGCAGAGTATTATGTTAAGACAGGCGACGGAATGAACACTGGTAATTTTATCCAGAAGTCTGATGCCAAAGTATTGTTGAACGATTAAGGAAATCGAAATGAAAGCGAAGAAGATAATCCCCACACCCGTTGATGTTGTAGGTCGTAATGTTTCTTGGAGAAACGAGGGTGGACATACCCTGTACGGCGAAGTCATAAAAGTTGGTTTCAAATATCACCCGCATCCTAAATACCCTAACACCTCTCTGCGTATTACTACGAAGGTGTTGACCCTGCTTATGGCAGACGGTCGAGTGTTCAAGGTATCAGGTGAGATGAAAGACCTGAAGCGTATGGGTATGGTCGCTGATACTAAGGTGGTTGTCGAGGACTTCTAATGCGTGCGCTCGCTCTTTTGTTCCTGATCCCTTCCCTGTCTTTCGCCTATGGCGATGCTGACGGAGCGGAAGTAATGTGCCTCGCTGAGAACATCTATCACGAGGCAAGAGGCGAAGGGTACGAAGGCATGTTCGCTGTTGGTCACGTCACTATGAACCGAGTTGAATCCTCACGATTCCCCGACACGGTTTGTGGCGTTGTCCGACAGGCGAAGTATATCAAGTCGTGGCGAACTGGAGAAATGGTTCCCGCAAGAAACAGGTGCCAGTTTAGTTGGTACTGCGACGGTAGACCAGAAGTGATCAACAAAGAGTCCAAGGAATGGCGAAACTCTTTGACGATTGCTGCTGCGTCGTTTTACCGTTTGGATGGAGAGGACACCACAGATGGTTCCATGTGGTACCATGCACAGCGGGTCACTCCATATTGGGCAAATAGTATGTATAAAGTGAGACAAGTAAACAATCATATCTTTTACAGGCAGTAAACATATGAAATACATCACACTTTTTAGTTCACTATCCATTGCGGGTGTTGCCGCATGGTACTCCATCGCCGGACTCATGGCGATCTTTTCTGGTTCCCCGATCCCTATCGCCATCATGGGCGGTGTGTTGGAAGTCGGCAAACTAGTCACAGCATCATGGTTGCACAACCGTTGGTCTGAGATCAACTGGTGGATGAAAACCTATCTGACCTCGGCGGTGTTCACGCTCATGGTCATCACTTCATTGGGCATCTTTGGTTTCCTATCCAAAGCGCACCTTGAGCACTCCGTTGCCACTGCTGGCAATCAGGAAGTCGCCACAGAATCTATCGAACGTAGGATAGCACGACAACAGAGCATCGTTGATGATGCCGAGTTGGTACTGGGTCAGTTAGACCAGCAGGTACAAGTGCTGATCGACTATGACCGTATCCGTGGCAAGGAAGGTGCCATGGCGGTACGCAAGGAACAGAAAGAAGAACGTTCCGAATTGAATACTCAGATCGACGAGGCAACCGATGTCATAATCGAACTCAACAAACAACTAGACTACGCCAAGCGTAAGCAGTTGGAGATCGAAGTCGAAGTCGGTCCACTGAAGTACATCGCCGAACTGATCTACGGTGAGGAAGAAGCGGCGAACAATTTCGACCGTGCTGTCCGTTTCGTTATCATCCTGCTGATCGTAGTGTTTGACCCTCTGGCAATCGTATTGTTACTGGCGGCAAACCACGAATTCAGAAGGCAGGTGAAGGACAAGATGTTCTATGACGATGGCAACCTGCGCGTTGACCCATCCAATGTGGTAGACGTTAACGACCACCTGTCATCTTTCGAGGCAAAGACTGCCCCTGTTGAAGTAGCACCAGTCCCTGTCGTTGAACCTGAAGAGGAATGGATTGAAGATGAAATCCCTCACGACGAAGACATCTCCGAATACAAGGTTGTGTCGTACGAAGACGAACCTGAGTTGGCACAGATGACTGAAGAAGAACGACGCAGGTACATGGGCGCGTATGATTTAAAACCTGAAATAAAGACTTGACTATGAGAGTGAATTGAGGGAGAATTATATTATGAATGTATTTCCTATAGAATATGACAAAGCGGGCAACCCATGCCCGATCTTATCGGCAAGAACTCAGTGCGACCAACACGCACAGAAGATGTACCTCGAGTCTGCCCAGATGCTTTCCACCGCCCACCGTCTACTCGACGGTGAGGTGGGGTTTGTTCCGAGTACAGACAAGCAAGGCAACATGGTCTACTTGAAGTCAGGTAAACTCCGAGTCAAGAAGCAGTACAGACTCGACGACGACCGAGATGGTCTCCTGTATGCAGCGGTACACCCCAAGCACCCAACCACTCTATGGACTATGGAGTCTACTGAGAACTACGACTGGCACTATGCCCACTTCGTCGAGTTGCTCAACGAATTCGAGCGACGACACAAGAAGTTGCCCAAGACAGCAGCACTGAAAGATATCCTGAAGCGACATCCCAACAACATCCCCAAAGTACCAGCGACTCCAATCAAACTCGCCATGGCGCAGTTTCCGCATTGCGTAGTTCGTGGACCTGACGGTGTCGTCAACGTTGTAGAGTCTTACAGGAACTTCTATATAGAGGACAAGGAAAGATTTGCCACATGGAACAAAGGCAGGTCTGCACCCCAGTGGTGGATTGAGCGGACACAAGGAGTTTAGTTATGAATTCATGGATGACCACATTCTTCCAACGTAAGGGCGAGCAAGCAAAGGAGTTTCTTGAGCAACCAGTCGAGAACAATCCTGTTGATCGAGCGATCGTTGAGAACCTTCCAGGAACAGAGAACAATCACGTGAACGAAGTTTATCAGGCGCGATGGGTTTGGTACCATACCATCCTCGCACTGGAACTGTTCTTCACTAACGTATTCCTGTTTATCCTTATTGTCATCAACTTGGTGAAGTAATGAGCGAAACGAAAAGAGGCAACACACGACTCTTCAACATCCGTGTGCCAGAGTATCTTCATGGGCAGTTTAAAGAAGTTGCCAAGGAACGTGGTGTTTCTATGGCGAACCTTCTTATCGGTTACATGGAGCGAGTGGTCGAAGGTACTGATGAAGCAGTTACCAAGACAAAAGAAAATGTAGAATTTGATCCACTGGCAGATATCCGTGGACAGTATCGTGATGGAGTAGATTACTGATGGCAAAGAAGACCCCAGAAATTGAGTACAAGTACAGCGAAGATCGCATCCTCAATGAATTGAAAGAGTACGTTGACAAGACGTATGGCGAGCACTACGCCAAGAACAAGTTTCAGGCAACCGAGTTTATCATTGACGGTGGCCACGGCGAGGGTTTCTGCCTCGGTAACATCCTGAAGTATACCCAGCGTTATGGCAAGAAGGCAGGCAAGAACCGTGCTGACTTGATGAAGGTTGTACACTACGCAATCATCGCACTCCACGTACATGACCTGGAATCAGACGCCGAGTGAAGATCTGGAGTCATGCTATCCCGCGCGACCTTTGTGACAGGTTAGTGACTTGTTACGAGGGTCATAAGCACAGGGCGATTAAGACCGATACCTCTGCGCGTAAAGACGCTGCGTTGTACCTGCGCTCTGTAGCACCAGCGATGGTCAAAGAGTTTGAACCAATCCTGTTGGATCGTGCGCGCGAATACTTTGCCGAGTTTGGTAGCGAGACTCTCATCACAGAGAAACTGTTTAAGAACATCACGTACAAAGTTCAGAAGTCCACGAAGGGTGGCGGGTTCACCGCTCCTCATTTCGAGCAGACCCCGAGCAACCCTAACAGGTTTGCTGTATGGATGGCATACCTGAACAGCACCGAAGACTCAAGCGGTAGGACAGTGTTCCCGAAGCAGGAGAAAACTGTCACACCACAGATTGGTAAGTTGGTAATCTGGCCAGCAGGTTACACTCACCCCCACTTTGCTGGCGAGTTGTTCTGTGACAAGTACACCATCACTGGGTGGTTTGAATACGATGCTGACTGACGTTGAGTTTATAGATCCATTCCCAAAGACGTTCCAGATTCTAAAGTGCCAAGTCGACCTACCCCATGAGGAGATCGCCCAGTGGTGCAGGGATATGCTGGCGGGTTTCAATGGTGACTACACCTCGTATTTCTGGTTGGAACTAAACGACCACAAACTGAAGAACCGTGCAGATTGGTATCCTCGTTTTGAGGAGTTGATGATCCAAGGAGCAGAAATGTTCCTCAGTAACATCGGTGTAGAAGTCGAACCAGAACGCCACCGTAAGTTCGGTGCTTGGTGGTCTGTCTATAAGGAAGGCGACCGTCATACGACACACAACCACCCCAAGGCATTAGTTGCTGGCACGTATTACCCACACGCGAGTCCAACGGCGACCAAGATCCGATACCGCTCTCCGATGGCACCTATCATCACCATGTCCGAACTTAGGAACGAAGGCAGTCAGTTGTACGACGTGAAACCTACGACGGGAATGGCAAACTTCTGGTCACCTTGGTTGGACCACGAAATTCTCCCCCAAGGTCCAGTTGAGGAAGGCGATGAACGTGTTGCCATATCCTTCAACTACGGACGATTCTCCTAAGTTATTGATTCTATTCACCTTTTCAAACTTTGCCTTTGTACGCGGATTCCGCATATAATATGTACATAGTATGAAAGGAATGAAAATGTTAACTGTAATGAAAGATACCACTTACCAAATCTCTGTACAACGTTGGGGCAAGATGCGCTCCGAAACGCTCCGTAAAAAGGAGTTCCCTGAAACCTTCCGTATGCAAGGTGATGTAATTTTCATCGATGTCAACGGCGAGCAGCGTCCTGCTCTTATCACAAAGGTAATGCATTAATGAGATACTTACTCGAAGCACGTGATCAAATCAATGCTGAGATCACTTGGGCAGATACCCACCAATCTGAGGAAGCAGTTGCTGGTTTGATCGCCGCACTGAATATCGTCGAAGACCTGATCGTTGAGGCGGGTCTTGTTGATCCAGCAAACGCGGCGATCCTTGCCGATGCGGGACACGTAGCATGAGTGCCGATGCATCAGTCTGGTTAGTGACCTACAAGGGTCAGTGGGATGGTAGCAAGATGGAAGGTGAGTCACCATACACCTTCATGGCATTCAGCGCGAGTCAAGCGTTGTCTATGCTGATCGAGTTGGAAGAGCAATACCCTGACCGCATTTGGTCTATCGAAGAAAAGGACGTTTCATGAAGCACGGTTCAATGACACACGACTTCACTGGTCGAAAGATTAAGAAGAAATCACCCAAGGGTGAAGTGTTCGAGAAGTATACACCGCGTCCTTTCGAGGAGAAGAAAGTGTCGGCGAGTCAACCGTACCGACGTGACTCAGATCAACCAGAGATTTCTTCTGTAGATCTGGGACCACCTTGCGTCAACTCTGCGCCAGAGCGTAAAGAGTATACAGGCACCCTCGTTACTGGCATCGCTACGATGCACAAGAGTAACGCTGTGCCAGTCATCAACCAAGAACAGGCGACTGAAATCGCCAACATGAGGAGATCATAGTGAAAGGTGTTTTTGAAAACCTTATCGAAGCGAACGGTTCACTGACAGGTGTAATCGTTAATTTAACTGAAGCGCATGCTGGTGCACGTGCACAGGGGATCGACATCGACGTATCCGCGTTGAACGATTGCCTAGATGCCGCACAAGCAGCAACTGAGATCATTTCAGATATGATTGCCAAACTTGAGGATGCACCCTGCTACTTGGAGTCTGGTGAATGAAGAAAGTTCTGAGTTTCGTATTGGGGTGGGGCGAGCGAGTGTTCGTTCTCATCTCACAGTCAGGTAATGCACTGCTCTTGTTCGGTAACCCAGACGAGACCATCTCGGCAAGGTGCTACCGCCACCGCAACGACCCCTACTGGGACAAGGCACATGACTTTGTCAACAAGGTGTTCTTCTGGGAAGAGGACCACTGCTACAAGAGTCATGTCAAGGACTTGTACTTTGCCAGCGAGATACTCAGGCAGGGCGAGGGCGCAGTATAAATAACTGCGCATCTAACAGAGGAATTTATCATGGATAGTGACCAACAACCAGTAATCAAACTGCGTATGCAAAAGGTGGAGGAACTTGCTCCAGGTGCTTTGTTCGCAGTAGAAAAACTCTCTGCTCATTTCAAGCAAGAGGCAATGGCAGCACACGATGCCTATGGACGAATCTACTTTATGTGGACGTTCGAACAAGACGAAGACCCTGTACAGGTTCACATGCTTCAGACGGTACAACTGTCTTGGGCACTGGGCGTGGCAGACTTCGGACACGATGGCGAACTTGCCCGCAAGTGGCGCAAGGCGAACAAGAACACGTTCAAGACCGCCAAGAAGACATTACTCAAGACCGAAGGTATTGATGTTGTCTACGAGAAGCACGACTCGTTCGCTGGCGAATGAGTTGACTTTTAGGACTCCATGTATAGAATAGAGTTCGAACATTATTGAGTTATGTATTATGAGTGATAGAAAAGTATTCAACCTAGACCTGATCGAGTTACCCAAGATCAAACGTGTAAACATCGATGGCAAGCGCCACTATGTCCGCGAAGATGGCGAGGTGGCGATGCCGTACCCTTCCGTGACCACAGTTACTTCTTCCTGTAAGAAGTTGCAGGCAGGACTGGCGCAGTGGCGTCGCCGTGTCGGTAAGGAAGAGGCACAGAAGATATCCACGCAAGCATCCCAGCGCGGTACTTCCGTCCACCAGTTGATTGAAGACTATTGCTCAAACACAGAGACAGAAGGCACCGTAATGCCTAACGCTCGCGAAATGTTCACCCGCCTACGCGATGTTGCTGATGAGCACATCGACAATATTCGAGTCATCGAAGGACTGATGTACTCCGACCACCTACGCACAGCAGGCACTGTCGATATGATTGCAGAGTTCGATGGTGTTCTCTCAGTCATTGACTGGAAGACTGCTGCTCGCCGTAAGACCCGTTCAAAGATCTACAATTACTTCAAGCAGGAATCAGCATACGCTGTGATGTTCGAAGAGATGACGGGCATTCCCGTAACCCAACTAGTAACAGTAATCACTTCTTCAGAGGGCGACTCACAGGTGTTTGTTGAACACCGCGACGAGTGGGTTCCTGAATTTATTAAACTAAGGGATGATTATGAAGCGCAAAACTCCGTTGAGTAGAGTAAGTCGCAGGACTCTTAAGATAGTCCACCGACCTAAGACAGAATCCCTTCTGGGGTATTGGATCGCCGAAGTATGGTATGATGGCGATGCTAGACCTGTAGGATACAATGAGGATCCATATCAGGCGCAGGGGGACGTCCCCGACGAACTGTACGAGGACGTCTGTTCGATGATGAACGCATTCGACTCAGAACCTTTGAGTCTCGACTACGTTGATTATCTAATTACTAGGAAACAGGAAACAGGAAACTGACTGTTAATATTATGAATAGAAAAGTGATCCTAACCGACTGCGATGGAGTGCTGTTGGACTGGGAATATGCATTCGATCAATGGATGCGAAGACACGAGTTTATGCCAACACAAGAACCTATTGCAGCGGCATATAAAATGGTTGAACGATACGAAGATGTCTGTGAGAAAGACATGAACAGACTCATCCGAATGTTCAACGAATCAGCGGCAATGCGTAAGTTGCCACCCATGAGGGATGCGATTAAGTATGTTCGCAAACTTCATCAGGAGCATGGATATATATTCCATTGCATCACATCAATGAGCACAGATACTTATGCGCAACACCTGCGTAAAAAGAACCTGTGTGAGATGTTTGGTCCTTCTGTCTTTGAAGACTATATCTTCTTGGACTGCGGTGCTGACAAGGACGAAGTTCTTGAGAAGTATCGTGACACTGGTTGTTGGTGGGTTGAAGACAAACCACAGAACGCCGACGTTGGACTTGAGGTTGGACTGAGGAGCATTTTGCTCGAGCACGACTTCAGTCGCGACTACAGTGGGGGCGCATTTGTTGCTCCAGACTGGAAGACGATCTATAAGAAGATTGTATCTGGTTAAAGTCATCAGGGGAAACGAAAGGGTATGACTGCGAAGGATCGGAGTGAGGACTGATTCTTGAAAGGCGATAGCGGGGTCGCAGTCAAAAAAAAGGGGACATCATGTCCCCCGTAGAAAGTGCTTCCTTGCGTCTTCTTATGCTAGGTTGCAAGCATTGGAGACCTCATCGCGAATATTATGTGACAATGGTTTCAGTTATATCCCTTCCTTGAGATGTTCTACTCTCTCCTCGAGTCTTCCAACTCGGTCATGCATCATAGACGTTAAGTCTTTAATATCATCCGAGTTTTCGTGGACTCGCTGCTCGTATGCGGAGGACGAGTTAAGTTTTGCTTCTAACTGACTGTCAACATAATTTAGAACGCCGAAAATTGAAGAACCCATGACACCAAGAAAACCGACGATACCAGAGATCACTGCCCCTATAGGGAAGGGACGAGAATTCATTTCGAGCAAATGACTCTCAATCCTGTCTATGTTATCTTCTACTTGCCTCAAGTCTTGCTCATTATTCTTGATGCGACCTTCATGGGTAAACATCTTGGTTTCAACTTCGGAGATGCGCTCATTAGGCATTAAAACCTCCTGTTGCAGTGTGAACATGGCACAGCAATAATAAATTTGTTCACCACGTCACTGTAAGTATTTAGGAGCAAACACCGCCTAAACCTCGCGTTTCGCGAGGAAATCGTAACTTATTGATTTTACAGGGGTTTTGAAACTTTGCCATTGCACCCTTTTCCGCGTATAATATCTCTTGTAAGATAAGGAATTGGATATGACTACTGATACTCACACATTCTATACCGCCGTTATTAATAGGTCTACAGGGTTCGTCAAGATCTTCTGGGGTCCAAACCACCACAAGCGAGCAGTCGCTTACATTGGAGCATAAAATGACAATCGAAACTAGGTTAAAACTCGTCGCTACCGCTGGGGTGATCTTCATCGCTTTGGCAGGCGCTAAGGCGTTTGCTCAGGAGACCGTTACCGTAACTGTTCCTGCTAACACCACTATTGTCGAAGTTGACTCAACTCACTGTGAACCAATCTACAACGAGTCGACTGGAAGTCTGTACGTTCCCCGATGCTGGCACCAAAAGCAGAAGGAAGCAGAAGCAGGACCAGTCGAGCGTATCTTCGACCGTTCAGTTACTCGCGCGGGCGAGGAAGTTGAACAGTCAGTTCAGAACGGCATCGACCGAGTCATCTACGACCTTGGCAAGAAGATAGAGAAAGCAACCTGTAGTTCGGGGTGTTAAGATGCATATCTACTTTACAAGGACTGTACCAAAGTATATGCGACTCTACGCCCACTTTGCGGCGAAGCAGTTAGGCGTTGACGAATTGCGAGGAAGCATTGACGTTCACCTAAGTAAAGGAACCATAGAAGGCAACTCGTTTGGGTTGTGTTGGGGTGACAACCGTGAGGCAGAGATCCTCCTTGGTTCCCGACAATTTGGTAAGGCGATTACTCAGGAAGATAAACTCAAGACACTTGGTCACGAGTTAGTTCATGCGCGTCAGTATCTACGAAGGGAACTCATTCCCCATGGCGACAGTCTCGACGAGTGCGTGTGGAAGGGTAAGAAGTGCACGTTCGACCCGAAGGACGAGAGCAACCAACCTTGGGAACTCGAGGCGAGTGAATGGGAAGAGACCCTGTACACTGCTTGGGAATCAATACTGGAAGCGGGGTCGATGCGGTTGGACCTACTTGCTGATATTTTATCGGAGGAACCTTTCTCGAATGTATAAATAGAATCATTACGGGAGGGACTATGCCAGTTTTTAAAACCAGAGACGACCTGAAGATAGAACTCGACAAATGCGGATACAAAGACCTCGCCGATGGTAAGACCAGCAAGGCAGTTGTGGTCCAGTTGCCGAAGGGCGGCGACCGCGAAGGTTCCCTCCGAGAGATCGAGAAGAAACTCAAGAAGTTTGGGGCGAAGTATAACCCAACAGGTGGACAGTCGTCTGTCGGTCGAACCGAGTGCACTGGTTCCTACTTTATCGAATGTAAGATCAAAGGCGGTGGTGGATCAGGAGCAGGTTCCGACATCACCGAACTCGCCGAGAGCGCGCAATGCGTTTACCTTGCGGCGAAATATAAGAAGGGTCAATACGACCACAAGACACTCGCAGACGTTAAAGCACACTACGACGTTTCCGACACCCTCAAGCGAATCAACGAGAAGATTACCGACGACTGGGTGGATTCATCCAAACTCGGTGCCGATATGATCGCGAAGAACTTCCCGAACTCAGGCAAGAACTATGTTGCTCACCGTGGATCCCGTTGGGTCGACGCGCTCGAAGCACACTGGAAGAAACTCAACAACGAAGCAGGCAAACCGTTCACCAACCTGAACAAGTGGTCCCCTGCTGACATGTACATCGTTTCCGCAAAGGGCAAGACGATAAACCTACTCAAAGCAAAGACTCTTGTCGAACTCAACACCATGATGCTGGACGCATATAAGTCCAAGGACATCGTTGGTATCTCCCTGAAGAAGATGCGCGGCACTGCTATATTCAAAGAACTAAACATCACCCGCGAACGCAAGACCTACGAGTTTGATTCAGCAACCACTGGTCTGCGTGGGTTCTTCCAATCGGGCGACGGATACATCATGTTCAATGGTGGTAAGGCACAATTCCGTAAGTTCGGTTCTACTTGGCAGGGCGAACTCAAAGGCAAGAACGCAAACATGGGCAAGGTATCAGGCGGTCCAGTTGGCGGGTTTGTTAAAGAATACTTTGGCGTGGATCTTATCCCTCAGCGCGAACTGTCAGTGGCAGACGACGAGACTATCGATAAGTTCTACGAGTGGTACACCTTATGTGATGACACACCTAAGTTAGACAAGTATGACTTCTACAAGGAAGTGAAAGAGAAGGACATGAATTGGTTTGTATCCAAAATCATGACCACCCAGTTAATGGCGATTGTCGCACAAGCAACCAAGAAACAGAGAGACGCGTTCACATCAGGTATGGTAAACTATGCTGCATCTGAATCCGTGCTCTCTGGACCATACGCAAAGGTAATGTAATGGAATCTTTCTTTACACACGAAGTTCTCTCTGAGCAGAAGAACACTCACATGACCCACATCGAGGACAAAGTCCTGTATGGTGGGGTAGAGGGTACACGCGAGGCGATCAACGCTCTACGCGGTTTAAGAGACATGCTCCAAGGGAAGCACAAGGGAGACGTGTCCGTAAAGTGGGACGGTGCCCCTGCGATCTTTGCTGGTACTGATCCGAGCGACGGTAAGTTCTTTGTCGCCAAGAAGGGCATCTTCAATAAGAATCCAAAAGTCTACAAGACAAAGAAAGAAGTCGACGCTGATACATCAGGCGACCTGAACACTAAGATGAACGCGGCACTGGAAGAACTTCCTGCGCTCGGCATCAAGGGTGTCATTCAGGGAGACTTCCTGTTCGGTCCAGGTGACGTAAGCAACAAGAAGATTGGTGGTGAATCATTCACTACCTTCCACCCAAACACTATCGTGTATGCGCTTCCAGTCAAGAGCGAAGCAGCGAAGGAAGTAAGGCAGGCGCGTATCGGTATCGTGTGGCATACAACTTACAAGGGCGACTCTTTCGATACGATGAAGGCGTCCTATGGCGTGAACGTCAAGGGACTGCGCAAGACTAAGAAGGTTTGGTCACAAGACGCTATGCTCCGTGACGTGTCCATTGCAACCCTCGACGAGAAGACAACAAAGAAGGTTGACGGTTACTTGTCCACTGCTGGTACTCTGTTCCGCAAGGTTGCTGGTTCAACCCTACGACAGTTGGAAGCGAACCCTGAGTTGGCGCAATTGATTGAACAGTACAACAACACGTTCGTCCGTAAGGGTGCTATGCTCCCAGACTCGCGTCGTCACGTTGTCGGTCTACAGCGTTGGTTGACTGACCGCTACAAGAAGGAAATGGCGAAGCGCAAGACGGACGTTGGTAAGAAGGCACAACAGGCGAAGTTAAACGCTATCCTCGCTTTCTTCAGTAAGAAGAACACTGCGGCACTCATTGCTATGTTCGAATTACAAAGAAATATTGTACTGGCAAAATTAATCCTTATAAATAAACTGAACGACCTCGCAGGAATAGGTTCGTTCGTTAAAACAAGTAAAGGTTATAAAGTGACGGGTGCAGAAGGATTCGTCGCGATCGATAAACTTGGTGGTGATGCGGTGAAATTGGTTGACCGTATGGAGTTTTCATACAACAACTTTTCGCCCGATGTTCTGAAGGGATGGGATAAGTCCTCCAGAAACTAATATATAATGGCATAAACCTAGGAAATAAAAATGGAAAAGAATAACAGCAATATGCCTGTTGACCTCGGCAAGGTCGAACCGACTGATCCAGTCGGCGAGTTGAACAACTCGAACATGCCACAGAATCTTTCGTTCAAAGATTTCATGACCGTGGACTATACTTATGGCGGGATGCCAGAGTTGATCGCCCACAACGCCAAGAAGCGCCACCGTGGTATCGTTGGTGAGTCGGTTGAAGAGGATCTGGAAACAGAGGCACTCTCCCACTCACAGCGCATCAAGGCATCTATCCGCATGAAGAAGATGGCGAAGCGTATTAAGATCGCTCGCGATCGTGCCATGCGCCGTTCCCCTGATATGAAGACTGTCC